>Ga0076208_102_pt1 | contig 38528 bp, 37 predicted proteins | sample RifGroE2_FD_67813 | JGI IMG/M metagenome (GOLD analysis project Ga0076208, IMG submission 67813) | Parcubacteria bacterium GW2011_GWE2_38_18
TTTTCTGGGGTTACTATCTTAAACTTGATTATATTATTCATATAAAATTTTTAAATTTTATAATTTTTAATTTTTAAATAAATTTTAATTTTTAATGTTTAAAAATTATACATTAAAACATTATTTAAAAATTACAAAATTAAAAATTATTTTCTTACCTCATCAATTCCGCCCTTCATGTAAAAATCCTGTTCAAACACTTCATCCAGTTCGCCATCCAAAATCATTTTGAATCCTTTGATGGTATCTGACAATTTTACATACTTACCTGGAACGCCGGTGAATTGTTCGGCCACAAAGAAAGGCTGAGAAAGGAATTTTTGAATCTTTCTTGCTCTAGCAACGGTTACCTTGTCCTCATCTGACAATTCTTCCATGCCCAAAATAGCGATGATATCTTGCAGGTCTTTATATCTTTGTAAAACTTTTTGCACGTTTCGAGCTACATCGTAATGCTCTTTACCAACAATGTTAGGGTCCAAAATGGTTGAGCTAGAATCGAGCGGATCTACTGCCGGATAAATACCTAATTCAGACAAGGCACGAGACAACACTACAGTAGAGTCGAGATGACCAAAGGTGGTGGCAGGTGCTGGATCAGTTAAATCGTCGGCTGGCACATAGACCGCTTGCACTGAAGTAATTGATCCGTTTTTTGTTGAAGTGATACGTTCTTGCAATTTACCCATTTCTTCGGCTAGGGTTGGTTGGTAACCCACCGCTGATGGAATTCTTCCGAGTAAGGCGGATACTTCTGAACCGGCTTGGGTAAAGCGGAAAATATTATCAACGAATAATAGAACATCTTTATTTTCTTGATCGCGGAAATATTCAGCCATGGTCAAGGCAGACAAGGCAACTCTTTGCCTGGCTCCAGGCGGTTCATTCATTTGTCCGAAAACTAAGGTTGTCTTATCCAACACTCCGGATTCCTTCATTTCATGGTAAAGATCGTTACCTTCTCTGGTTCTTTCTCCAACACCGGCAAACACCGAAAATCCGCCATGTTCTTGCGCGATGTTTCGAATCAATTCCTGGATAACCACGGTCTTACCTACTCCGGCACCACCGAACAATCCCACCTTACCGCCCTTAACGAAAGGACAGATTAAATCGATAACCTTGATTCCGGTTTCAAAAATTTCAGCTTCGGTTGATTGGTCTTTAAACTTCGGTGCTTCACGATGAATCGGGCTGGTCTGTTTTGTTTTAACCTCTTCCTTGCCATCAATCGCTTTGCCTAAAAGATTGAACATTCTTCCCAGTGTCTCTTGCCCAACCGGCACCTGGATTGCAGCTCCTGTATCAGTTACCACCATGTTTCTTTTTAGGCCATCGGTTGGTCCCATTGCTACAGCTCTTACTTTATTGCCACCTAAGTGTTGATGGACTTCTAAAACGATTATTTCATCGCCGGATTGGATTTCCAAAGCATTATAAATCCCTGGCAATGCATCGGCAAATTCCACGTCCACCACTGGTCCAATTATTTGGCTTATTTTTCCTGTGTTCATAAATATAATTAAATAATTATTAGCTGATATTAAAACTTTCTTTACTTTTTTAAAAAAATACACGATTATTAAATCAATACAATGTTCCTTTTATCGGAGGCTATCGTGGGAAATCTCAACAACGATGTGGCTAAAGGACCGAACAATTTCCTAACATTGCTACTGGTCTTACTCTTTCTTGCAATTGGCCTTATCGGAATTTTCTTCACTTTTTGGGATGGGCTGAAAAGAAAAATTCTACCTTCAGCCAAACCGCAACTGCCGCTATTCTAGGCAGTTTTTTTATTCCAATGCCGCTCTGCCTGCGCTGATTTCTGCAATTTCTTGGGTAATCTTTCCTTGGCGAATTTGATTATAAGCCAAAGTCAGATCGGCTGACATTTCATTTGCCGCATCTGTTGCATTTCGCATGGCGATCATTCTGGCGCTCTGTTCCGATGCGCTGGATTCCAGGATAGCATGAAATAACTGCATCTCAATCAAGCGGGGGAAAATAAATTCCAGCACTTCTGTCGAACTTGGTTCAACCTTATAATCAGCCTTTGGTTCATCCAGCCCATACTCTTTAGCCAAAACATCTATTTCGGCAATTTGCTTTTCTATGTCAATTTTTGAAATAGGTAAAATTTGTCTAATTCTAGTTTGTTGACTGACTGCGGAAACATAGTCGGTATAGACCACGACTACTTTGTCATATCTTTTGGCCAAATATTCCTCAATCACAATCATAGACAACGGCTTAATGCTTTCTATGTTTATTCCAGGAGTCAATTCAGGAAAGGTGGCAATAATCTCTTTTTTTAATTTTCGCACAATCCCCTCGCCTTTCTTGCCTACAGTAATAAAATCTATTTTCAAATCTTCATTGGCAACGGAAGATTCAATTTTCTTTTTCCCGATACGATTGACTTTTAATTTTTCCGGATGAATTATTTCCTCTCGAAGTTTTTTTGCAATCTGGGTATTGAAAGATCCGCATTGTCCGCGATCTGAAGAAACAGCAACGATCAAGATGTTTTTTACTTCTCGTACTTCTAAAAATCCACCCCCATAACTTTCAAATGCGGTCGCCAGGTTGGTTAAGACACTCCAAGCGCTATGCGCATATGGCCTAATACCCAAAACACTAGCAACTGCTCGGCGCATCTTAGCAGCCGAAATCATCTCCACTGCACGGGTAATTTTTTTTGTACTATTGATTGATTTTATCCGACGTCGGATATCTTTTGAACTTGGCATATATTCGCATTATTCCCCTCTCCTTTAGAAGGAGGGGGTTAGGGTGAGGTTGGTTTAATTTTAGCTAATTTAAATCAAATTCTTACTAATTATTGACAATTTTATATTTTTATGCTATTTTATTTTATCTATTTGCAACTAAATCCACTTGGAGGTTTCAAATCCGATCTTTGAATAAATTTGCTTCATTTTCTTTGAGTTAAATAAATGGCCGACTCGGAAAGGAAAAATTATGAATAGTTTTATGGAGTACTTTGCAATCGTAACGGCAATTTGCAGCTTGATTGCTCTGAATTTACCATTGCGAAATGAAGCAAAAAAACTGACTGTCGTGATGGCATGTAGTGCACCTTCAAGTCTATATGTATTACACAAGCTATGTCTTACGTTTTAACCTTCAAAACCGACTTCATATCGGTTTTTTTATTTAATGAACTTATACATATGTCATTGCGAGCCGAAGGCGTGGCAATCTCTGGTCTACTCGTTTAAGGTTGAATTATCTTCCTACCAATAAACCTGAGATTGCCACGTCGTTGCTACTCCTCGCAATGACAGGAATATTTACACCTTCTGTGTTTCTTTAAAATCCTTTACCGCTTTTTCGATACCTGCAATCACCTCTTCGGACAATTCTTTCTTTTCGGTAATCAAATTAATGACTTCCTTAGCCTGGCTATCTAGATATTTATGAAATCCATCTTCCCAGGTTTTGATTTGTTCAACTGCAACATCATCCAAGAAACCATTGGTCAAGGCGTAAATAATCGCCACTTGATGTTCAACTGACATCGGTTCGTACTGTCCTTGTTTTAAGATTTCAACTGTTCGGCGGCCGCGTTCGATCTGACTTTTTGTTTTTTCATCCAAGTCTGAACCGAACTGAGCAAAAGCTTCCAATTCTTTAAACTGCGCTAAATCCAAGCGCAATTTTCCTGCCACTTTTTTCATGGCTTTTATCTGTGCGGAAGAGCCTACACGGGAAACTGAAATACCAACGTTCAAAGCCGGACGCACGCCTTTGTAAAATAAATCGGATTCTAAGAATATCTGACCATCAGTAATTGAAATAACATTAGTCGGAATATAGGCACTGACATCACCAGCTTGTGTTTCGATAATCGGTAAAGCAGTAAGTGAACCGCCGCCAAAATCCTCATTAAGCTTAGCGCTTCTTTCTAGTAAACGTGAATGGAGATAAAAAACATCTCCAGGGTAAGCTTCACGTCCTGGCGGTCTTTTTAAGATTAAAGAAATTTGACGATATGCCCAAGCATGTCGGGAAAGATCATCATAGACAACCAATACATCCTGTCCTTGATCCATAAAATATTCACCCAAAGCACAGCCTGAGTAGGGAGAGATAAATGAGAGCGCAGCAGAGTCGGATGCACCAGCCACCACTACGGTCGTATATTCCATTGCGCCTCTTTTTTCTAATTCACCTACGATACGTGCAATTTTTGATTCTTTCTGCCCGATCGCAACATAAATACATTTCATATTCTGCCCTTTTTGGTTGATGATAGTATCAATAGCAATGGCAGTTTTACCTGTTTGACGGTCGCCGATAATCAATTCTCTCTGGCCGCGACCGATCGGAATCATCGCATCAATCGCCTTGATGCCTGTTTGCACTGGCTGGTTAACTGATTTACGTGAAATTACTCCTGGAGCGATTTTTTCTACCGGGTAATATTTCTTGGCTGTAATATCTCCCTTGCCATCTACGGCAATTCCCAATGGGTTGATGACACGGCCGATCATATCTTCCGAAACTGGAATAGACAAAATCTTGCCGGTTGATTTAACCTCGTCACCTTCTTTAATATTCTTGTATTCTCCCAAAATCATAATACCAACTCGATCTTCTTCGAGATTCAACGCAACGCCAGTTTCACCATTTGAAAATTCAACCATTTCTGAAGCCATAACATCTGACAAGCCGGAAACGCGTGCGATGCCATCGCCAATTTCAACTACTTTGCCCACAAGCTGCTTGGTGACGTCTGCCCTAAATTCAGAAATTTGTTTTTTTAATTGTTCTACTACGAAATCTTTTGTACTACTAGACATATGTTTTAATTTATCTATAAATGAATTTAATTATATCTCCAATTAATCTATTTTCCCATTTCCGCTTTTAACTCCTTTATCTTAGTCTTCATGCTGCCATCAAGGATCTGGTCGCCGACTTTTAAAATAAATCCAGCTAGAACTTCTTTGTCAATCTGGTTGTCAATAATTACTTCTTTAGCACCAGAAACATTTATTGCAAATTTTTCTAAATCTTCGAGCGATTCTTTGTCTAGCTTTGTTGCACTAAAAACGGTAGCGTCAATTATGCCGGTTTCCTTTGCCCAAATTTTATTAAACTCTTCTATAATTCCACTGGCTTTATTTAGATTATTATTTTTAACTAAAAGAGTAATGAAGTTTTTTATCACTTCTTTTTTTTGTTCATTATTCTTTGCGTCTTTTACCGTCTCATACAGGCTGACAGCATATTGTCTGTTAGATATTTTCATAAATTTGTTTTGCCCCGGAGTATTACTTAACCTCTTTTACTATTTTTTTGATTAATTCGTTGTCATCTTTATCTGTTAATTTTTTATCAATCAGTTTTTCCAAAGATAATGCGACAAGTTCAGCCACTTCGCTCCTGATTTCTTTAAGTGTTTGAGCTTTTTCTGCCTGCATCTTTTCTTTCTCTTTGTTTATAATCTGACCGATATCTTCCTTGGCCTTAGCCAGCATTTCTGTTCTTTTTTCCTCATTAATTATGTTTGATTTTTCAATCACTGCCGAAGCCTCTTTTCTGGCTTTGGCAATCACTTCTTTGTAGTCAGTTTCAGCTTGGGCTAGTTTCTCTTCGATTTTTTTAGCATCAGACAAACTCTTATCGATCTTATCGCTGCGATCATTAAGCATTTGCAAGACTGGCTTGTAGGCAAATTTATAAAGCACTCCAAGCACGATAATAAAGTTGATCAGCTGTGCAATGATTAATTTTGCATCAATGTGAAAAGTTTTGATTAATTCTTCCATAAATATATAGTTTATAATTTTTAATTTTGAATTGTGAATGAAATTTTAATGCATTAATTTTGAAACATCCTTAAATTCAAAATTGATTCAAAATTCAAAATTAATAATTCAAAATTTCCCTTTAACCACCTTAATCCCGATCCCGAAAAAAATTCGGAATCGGTCAAAGATGTCCGCGAAGGCGCAGGTCAAAAGCATCGGTACGAAGATTTTTCCAGTTGATTCCGGGTTTCTACCGATTGATTCCATAGCTTTTGCACCGATTAAACCGATGCCGATACCAGGGCCGAAAGCACCTAAGCCGATTGCTAATGCCTTGGCTAACATTGTTAGTTCCATAGTTTTTTTGACAAATAATTCCATCTCTCTGTGGGCGGAATAAATTTGTAAATTAATTATAAATTACAAAGTCTGAATGCGAATTAATTCGTAATTCATAATTCGTAATTGATAATCCAGGGTCAAAATTGCAAAAACCAACGCCTGCACCAAACCGACAATTATTTCCAAAAATATAAAAGGCAACGGCAAAGCATAAGCAAAAATCGCCATCATTGAAGCTAGTAAAACTTCGCCGGCAAAAATATTGCCGAAAAGTCGGAAAGACAAAGAAGCGACTTTTGCTAATTCACCGATAGTCTCGATTATTCCGACAAAAAATTTGATCGGATTGACCACCAAAAGCATCGGCTCTTTCCAAACTTTCTTGGCCATTTCCCCGATCAGCTTTATATTAATAAACTTATTCAAATGATGCCAAGCGCCGATTGCTACCACCCCCATAATATGGGACATAACAACAGCGAATAATGAAATAGCCAAAGTGGTATTCAAATCAGCTGTGCCTCCGCGTAAAAGAGGGATAAAGATGCTATGTCCTTCAGCCTTTTCAATGAATCCGATAGTGCCAAAGCCGGGCAACAAGCCCAGCCAATTGTTTACTAAAATGAATAAAAACAAAGACAAAGTAATCGGTAGAAATTTTTCAGTTTTTTTTCTCGCACCGGTTACACTATCTGCCAACTTTAATGCCTCTTCCAGCAATATTTCAAAAACATTTTGCAATTTCCCGGGAACTTGCTTCATTTTTCTACCGATAGAAACAAAAAAGACTACCAATATCAACACGGTAATCCAGCTGGTTAAGAGCGAATTTGTAATTGTAAAACTCCCGACATGGGCAATCGGTTCGGCAAACAAAGAAGTTTCATGAGAAACTTCCGTCTGTGATTCTTTAATATTAAGTTGTTCTGGATTTGCTGACATATATTAAAAATTCAGAGTTAATTTCGAAATTCTTACTTCTTACTTCTGCCTTCTTTCTTCTCTTGCTCATCGATTTTCCTCATTTCATTCATTCCTATATAAATCAAAGCAAACATGGAGAAGACAAATGCCACGCCTACACACGACAAGAACAGCCAAGGTTCGGTATTTAATTTTTTATCTAAATACTTACCGACAAAAACAGCGATAATCACCGGGGTGCCGATCCAAGCGCTAAGTTTTGTAAATAAAATCAAACTCGGCTGCCACCAGGGAGTTTGATCGCTATTTTCCGTCTTTTTCATCTAAAGAAAAAAAGTCAATACGAGCTTATTTTTATAGTTAAAAGCTAAAATAATATTTTTTAGCTTATATTTGACAATTTATTAATTTTATGCTTTTATGATATATATTATTGGACATTTTCACTAGATAGTAAGACTATCTTAACATTAAAAGAGGGGGGGCTAACATGAGTACATGGAAAAAGTTTGCGTTGGCGATCAATTTTTGGGTGTTGTTATCGGTTGGTGGGGCAACAGTCATGCTGATGCCGCTAAACACTTGGCCGATTATTTACTCAGCACTTTTTTTCAGCTTCGTCCTAATCTGGACCTTCGCCCCGATTTTCAACCTGGAGGCAGAGGCCGAAAAAGAGGAAAAGATGATAGAATCCGGCAAGAGGATGAGAGTAACATCAATCATTGGCGATATCTTCACTGTGGATGTCACAGATGAGGCCTTGAAGCCGACTAGCTTCAGACATGGAGATAGGTTGATTGATCCCGATGGAAGATACTTGACCGCAGTTGGGGTTGCACCGCACCCGTTTTTAAAAGGGCGGAAAACGTCAAATGTCTTTTGGGGGGAGTGGGACTTTGCCAGAGGAAAGGTTTACTGTTGGCATTATGATTGCCAACTACCTGACCTAAAAAAAGAAGGCTTCCGTCTGGCCGGAGAGGAGCAGTTCTCTGTAAGTCTGATGGTAGTTCTCAGTAGAGAATTTTCTCGTCCGAAATGGGGCGAGGAAAAATAGAACAAAGTTGCCAAACAATGGCAACTTTTTTATTTTAAAAATTAAATATTTTTTCCGCATTCTTAGTTGTGATTCTTGCCACCTCATCAACTTCAATCTCTAAAATTTCTGCGATTTTTTTTGCTACCAATTCTACCATATAAGGTTCGTTACGCTCGCCCTTATGCGGCACTGGCGTTAAGTAAGGACAATCGGTTTCCAAAACTATGTGTTCCAACGGTATTTCTTTGATCAGCCTAACAAAGTCATCAGTATAAGTGATAACACCATTCAGACCGATTTTGTAACCGAGTTCAATGAATTTTTTCGCGGTTTTATATCCCCCGACAAAGCTATGTACTATTCCCTTTTTCTCTACCGGATATTTTTTTAAGATTTCTAACAAATCCGGATAAGCATCCCAGCAGTGAATCATGATTGACTTTTTAACTTCGTTGGCTAATTGAATGGCTTGTAAAAATACTTCCTGCTGCTTTTGCTTCAAAGTTTCTACATCATCCCCTTCTTCAAAGTGATGATAATCCAAACCGACCTCGCCGATGGCAACTACTTTTTCATCGCGAGCCAGTTCTAAATATTTTTTATAATCAAATTCTTCACCGCTAGTTTTGATTTCTGCCACTTCCAATTCACTGCTATCTTGATAAGATAAATTCTGTTTTCGCAAATGCAATGGGTGGATGCCAATTACCGCCCAGACATTTTCATATCGATGCGCCATTTCCACTGCTCGCACGCTGGTCGAGTATTGTGACCCAACATTAACAACCCCGACCTCTTTCACCAGTGATCTTTGCATAACTTCATCAGCATCATCCTTGTATGCATTAAAGTTGACGTGCGCGTGGGTGTCTATGTACTTCATTAGATTATTTTTATATCCCCTTCTCTAATTATTTTTAAATTCTCATCAGTCAAATCAATGATTGTCGAGCCTTTGGATTTTTTTAATTTGCCTGCATCTAGAATCAAGTCTGGCTGATATTTTTGTTTAGAAAAATATTTTATGATTTCTATAACTTCATGGCTGGCTGGCTGCCCAAACAAATTAGCCGAAGTAGAAATTATTGGTCTGCCAAAACTTTTTACTAGTGTTTGTGCGATTGGATTGGAAGAAATTCTGGTACCGCCAGTCCCCCCTTTTAAAACTTTTTGCTTTTCTTTTCGAACAGGCATTATTATGGAAAGCGGGCCGGGCCAATACTCTTTTATTAATTTCTTTGCCGTTGGATTAACTTCTAAAAATTCTTTGGCCATTTTAAAACTGCTCACTAAAAAAAGCAATGCCTTATCTCTCGGCTTGCTTTTAATTTTATATATCTTGTTAACTGCCCTGCTGTTGGTGGCATCGCAACCCAAGCCGTAAAAAGTTTCAGTCGGATAGACGATGACTTTGCCCTGTCTTAAATATTCAACAACTTCCTTGATAACGTCTTTATTGTATTCAGTTTGAATTTTAATTATTTTCATATTTCCAACCAAGAAAACAGATTCTACCAAAATAAAAAGAAAATCTGCGCTAAGCTTTTATGCTACTGCCAAGTAATTTAATTCTTTTAAGAACTTCTGGTAAGAACGGTTTTAGAATTTCAACAAATTTTAATAGATATGGGACAACTTTAGAATTCGCAGATAGTTTGCCGAGCAATGTACCTACAATCGGAAAACCTAAGAAAATATAAAAAACAAAACCTAACATAAAACCTCCCAACACTAAGCCGAATACTGCGCCTGCTAGACGATTGATAGTTTTTAAGAAAGGAATTATTGCCAGAAAATCAAATGCTTTATCAAGCATCATGAAAGCAAATTTAATCAAACTACTGACCAAAATAAAAATGACCAAAAAAGTAATGAGCTTTCCCACTGAATCATAACCGAAAAATAAATTCTTAAACCAACCGGCAACCGTAACATAATACATGCCTGCGACCCAAATTCCGATCAACATCCCAAGTAAAGCTCCAATGGTACGAATCAAGCCGAAAAATAATCCATAAAAAACGAAACCGGCGAGGATAATTATTAATCCGATGTCAAAAATTACCATTTTGTTTTATATTATTTTAATTAAATTCTTGGGAATAGAGATTCGCCTTTCGAAATTTGGGACTGACTGAACTGTTTTATTATTTTTCCCGCGACCATAGGCATGAACGGCTCAAGCAGATAGCCGATATTTAGAATATTCTGCGCTACCGGAGCAAGAACCTTTTTAATTTCTTCTTTTCCTTCCATTTTCCATGGTTTGTGTTCGCTTAACCATTCATCGCTTTCGGTAATTTTTTTCCAGATAGTTTTTAAGGCTTCATCAATAGAAATCGCATTCATTTTTTCTAGAAATGCGTTATATAATTCTGAATCACTATTTATTTTTAATTCCAACTGAATGTTGTTCTTTTCGAGCAGATTGGAAACACGTGCCACCAAATTACCAAGGCCGTTAGCCAGGTCTGCATTATATTTTTCATCTAGGTATTTCCAAGTGATATCACCGTCATTACCAAACGTCGTAGCGCTCATCAATAGATAACGGGTTCCGTCAACGCCATATTTATTTACCAAATCTTCCGGCGCAATAACATTGCCGAGCGACTTGCTCATTTTCTGTCCTTCTGAAAGAAAAAAACCGTGGGTGAATAATTGCTTTTGCACAGGTAAGCCAAGCGAAAGAAGCATGGCTGGCCAAATAGTCGCATGGACACGCAAAATATCTTTACCGATCAACTGAACATCCGCCGGCCAAAATTTAGGTAATTCTCCTTCTTCACCTTTCCATCCCAAACCAGTCAAATAATTTAAAAAAGCATCAGCCCAAACATAAATCGTGTGGTCTTTATCCCAGGGTACGGGAATGCCCCATTTTACTTTTTCCCGTGAAAAAGCGATGTCTTTCAAACCTTGCTGATTGAAAAAGCTCAGCACTTCGTTTTTCTTTTCTACTGGAAGGATCATCAATTCATCATCCTGAATTTTTTTTAGTAACTCGTCCTGGTACTTTGAAAGCTTGAACATATAGGCTTCCTCACTCATCCATTGCGGCACCGTCTTGTGATCCGGACATTTGCCATCCACCAAATCTTTCTCATTCTTAAACTGTTCACAACCCTGACAATACAAACCTTCATATTTAGCTTTATAAATATCGCCTTTGGCATACATCACTTCCATCGCCCTTTGCACAGCTTTTTTATGATCTGCCTCTGTAGTACGAATAAATCGATCATTGGAAATATTCAATTCTTTCCAGGCAATTTGAAAACTGTTTGCTACTTCATCCACAAATTTTTGTGGTTCAACGCCTGCTTCCGCCGCCTTCTCTGCAATCTTGGCTCCGTGCTCATCCGTGCCGGTCAAAAAGAAAGTTTCCTGCCCGATCATCCGATGAAAGCGCGCCAATACATCTGCCGCCACTGTGGTATAAGTATGTCCCAAATGCGGTTGCGCATTAACGTAGTATATGGGCGTGGTTATGTAAAATTTATTTTTCATTGTTTAAAATTAATTTACAATTTCTAAAAAATGCTTTTTAGCATTAAACATTCTTTATCAATAATTCATCTTAAATTTTTTCATCATTCTTTTACACTTTCGTAATTCGTAATTGATAATTCGTAATTGAATCTATTTCCCAACAATCACAACAAACTCCCCTTTCTGGTCGTTTTCGTTTGATTTTATTTTTTCGATTATATTGCCCAATTCTCCGCGGTACACCGTTTCAAACATTTTTGATATTTCCCTGCAAACGACAACGGAAGTTAGGTGGATCGGTTTTTTTTCTTCTTTAAATTTTTTTCTTTTCTTTTTACTAGGTGATTCAAATTCCTCAGCTTCAGTCGCTTCATTTTCCTCCGGAGTTAAAACTCCCAATGCTTCATTCAAGGCTTTTAATTCTTCCAGAAATTTTATAATGCGATGCTTGGATTCATAAACTACTACCGGATATTCACTCTGTAAAATCTTTTTTAAAAATGTTTGGCGTCCTTTTTTGTGCGGTGGAAAACCAAGAAAGAAAAATTTGTCAGCAGAAATTCCTGAAATTGATAAGGCGGCAGTAACAGCGGAAGCGCCAGGTACAGATTCAATTTTTACATCTTCGCCAAATTCTTCAATTACTTTTTGTACTAGCATACCCCCTGGATCAGAGATGCCTGGAGTACCGGCATCGGTGACCAATGCCAAGTTCTTACCCTCAGCCAACAAACTGATAATATATTCTACTTTCTGCAAATTAGAATGCTGGTGATAAGAAATCAAGGGCGTATCAATATTGTAATGGTTTAATAAATTTTTCGTCACCCTGGTGTCTTCGCATAAAACATAATCAACCTCACCAAGGATGCGCATTGCCCGCATAGTGAGGTCTTCAAGGTTACCGATAGGAGTGGCTACAATATAAAGAGTTGTCATTAATTCGTAATTGATAATTGTTAATTGACTTTATTGATTTATATCTTCTTTCCGTTCCTTAACGTACTTGGTCCATTCTTCAGCAATTTCAACAAAAATTTTGAACGGCGCCTCAATAATGAAGTCCAAAACAAAAACCAGTACATTCAAACGAGAGAATTTTTGTGACAGCCATTTTCCAACTGCGATTATAGGAATATAGAAAAAATCGATTATAAACACAAAGATATTTTCTTTCGGTTCCACCACGAATAGCTCACGGACCCTTTTTCTGATCCTAATACTAAAAAAACTGATCAGGGCCAAGAAAAATAAGAATATAACTATGCTGATGGAATTAAAATCCAATTGATTCAGCGCCCAAATTACAAATCCAAAAGATAAGAAAAAAGTTATAGTATAAACAGTGTTGAAGAAAATAGTTTTGGCTTTACTGCGCTTGGCTGGGGGGCGAAGCGTAATCGGTTCTTTCCTGGCCTTTTCTACAAAAGTTATTTCTTCTATGCCATCAATGATTTTCGCAGTATTGGCATCGCCCGGTAATTTAGTGAACAAAATTATAAGAAAGAGTAATAGGGGCGGGAAAGAAACATTAATCGCCAAAGATAAATTATTAATTGTTTCGCCTAAAAATTTAGCGATAGGAATTTCTAAAATCAAGATTAAAATCATCTTGGTAATGAACAAATAAAGGATACTGCGAATAGCTGCGCGCCAAAGTTTGGCTCTGGTTGATTTATATCTTTTGGCGCAAACCATTTTTATGTTTCTGGGGAAAGCCTTAGGGTCTTTTCTAAAATCTTCATAAGTCGCCGCAGGGTCTTTAGCAATCACTTCCGTCAAAATACTGAAATAAACAGTGTAACGATTGATAATCTTGTTCAGTTGACCGCTCAATGGATGGTTAATCTGAAAATTGATGGCGTTATTCAATTCAATAACATTTTTTGCAACTTGCGCAACATCTTCCTCCTTGGCCTCGTGCCAATTATTGATAAAATATTTAAACAAAATCAAACTGACCATAGCCCGGTCAGCTTTAAAATAATTTCGATGGATGCCGATATAAATTTGAATTTCTCTATCTTTGGCAAATGGAGAACCGTCTGGGAGCTTGATGGCCTTGGACAAAGAATCATACAAATTCGCAACAATTACCTGATTAATTTTGTTGCGGCCTAGCCGTTCTTCAATATCGCAAGCAGCTAAAGAAATAATCCAACTTACAATATCTTTCTTATTTTCATAACTATCCGGAATACTAGCTTGGCAGTATTTTTTGAGTTTGAAATACTTATTGATCACCGCACCGATTTCTCCGATTTTTGATTCCAAGATTTGGTTGTTCGGCAAATAGCCGGCACGAATCAATTCAATCAATAGATGTCTGGCAATCTCAGTACCATCCTTGGACATTTCAATATTAATCTGACGCTTAAGAATACGATCAATCGCATTCTTGTGTAAAAGATGCTCTTCAGTATCATCTACGGTATTGCGGATTTTTTCATAGTAAAAAGCAAATTTTGAAATGACATCAGAAACCCTGATTCTTGGTTCATCGTCTAATATCGGCCCTTTGTGCTGTTCAGCATAAATCGTCTGAAAAAGCTTTTTAGCATCTTCATTCGGAGTGAATCTAGGAATTTCTTTTTGGCTTAGATTAGGGTTAATCATAAAAACACACAATTGAATTATTTTTTCCTACAGAAAAAATTGCCTTTTAGGCATTATTAATATAAATTATAGCACATTTTAGTGCTAAAATCAAATAAGTTTTGAGCTTTATAAAATAAAAAAGCGAGAAGGTCATTTCTCGCTGTGCTAGACGAGGAGCCATGGACTGTGCTCGTCTATGCGGGATAACCGGAGAGTTTCAGGATGCGGATGTTCGCACATTCTGGCACATTGGGGCACCCCGTCAGGTTTTGTAAATTCCGGACAAAGTGCGAGTATGCCGTAAGTCCTGCAACCCCTTGCCGTGGTTTCTTGCTGTTTAACAACCTGTTCTGCCATGATTTCCTCCGTTCAGCCCAATATGTGGGCGGTTAAAAAGGCCAAATGTAAAAAAATAGATTAGCCTTTTGAGCTAATCTATTTTCATTGAATTTAAAATATAATTTTTCATCTCCTCTGACCACTTCCCTTCCCACTCTTTCGGTAAATCATTCCAAAATTTTAAAGCATAAACCTTGTCATCGGTCTCTCCCTTTTTCTCAAAACCCGGTTCTTCTTTGTATTTATCCTTCTCATAAACTCTAACCACCAAAGGCTTGGCATAGTCCGGCACTTCTTGGTTGTAAGCCTTATCAGTTGTGGGGATAAATATCTCTATGTCTTTATAACCGTCGCCTTGTTTGCTTTGAGTCTGAAAATATTGGAATTCTGCCGGCAAGTTTACAGTAAAGCCTAAATCCTCGTTGCTGTAATTATAAACTCCGTTTTGCGCAACATCCATTGGCTTGGGCGTTCTATAAACCCAAAAAAGGCCTATTACTAAAAATAGGGCTAAGACTCCGCTAACAATATAAATCAATTTTTTATTCATACTACAATAACTTTAATTTCTTTTTCTATAATAACGGTCAAAATGAAATTTGTAAACCCCCTTATGCTAAATTTTAAAAAATTTCTCTATGTCCTTTTTTACACTGAAGAATTTATAGGCAAGGTAAAAAAACATGTAAGCTACCAGGATAATAAAAGTCCCTAGCGCGAGTCGCACCATAATGTCTGGCCCCCAAACGATTATTACTCCCAATAACAACAACATTATACCCGTGGAGGTCAATGTACAAATTACCCCATTAAACCTTTTTTTGATTTGTTTCGCAAAATTAATCATATTTTTATTTTAATATATTTGATAATAAAATTATAACATTTTTCCAATAAGAGCACAAAATAATAATATTAAAATTCCCCCACCCCCCTTGTTAAAGGGGAAATAAATGCAAATACCGCGGCAAGCCGCGGTATTTAAAATTCGTAATTGATAATTGTTAATTGTTAATTGATTCTACACCCACGTCACGCTTGCCACCTTGTCTCCGCCTTCTTTAAGCCTCATTAAGCGCACTCCTTGAGTATCACGACCAAGCAATGGTACGGTTTTGAAAGGTAGGCGAATAACCTGGCCTTTTTCAGATATTACTACCAAGTCTTTTTCTTTCATTACTTCTTCGTTCAAAACATAAGCACTAACAAGCTTGCCGGTTTTATCGGTAATTTTTGCAGTGATGATACCGGAACCGCCACGTCCTTGAAGTTTGAATAGATTTAATGCGGTGCGTTTACCAAAACCATTTTCCATGATTGTTAATACCTGATATTTCTTCATTTTTTCTTTGTCGGTACTAATGATGCCCATGCCAACCATTGCATCGGACTTTTTCAGCCTGATACCAAAGACGCCGGCAGCACCACGGCCCATATCACGAACGTCCTTTTCGCTAAAGCGGATAGCCTGGCCATTAGCGGTAATCAATTGGATGTGGTCATCACCAGAGGTCGGCTTGGCCCAGATCAATTTATCATCTTCTTTGATTTTAATGGCAATCAAGCCGCTGCGACGCACATTATCAAAAGCATTTATTTCAACTTTTTTAACCAAGCCTTTTTCCGTGGCAAAGAATAAATATTTTCTATTGTTAAGACGATCCAGCGGTAAAACCGAGGTCACCTTTTCGTCTCCGGATAACTGCAAGAAATTAACAATGGCATTGCCCTTGGCAGTTCTTGAAGCGACTGGGATATCATAGCCTTTCAACTGAAAGACCCTGCCTTTGGTAGTAAAGAATAATACGTCAGAATGAGTCATGATAGTGAACATGAATTCAACCATGTCCTCTTCCTTGGTGGTCAGACCGATTACGCCTTTGCCGCCCCTGCCCTGAACATGAAAAGTTTCTGGCGGAACACGTTTGATGTAGCCATCTCGAGTCATTACTACGACCGCCTCTTCGTTTGGCACCAAGTCCTCAACTGAGAATTCGCCAACTGGGGAAGCTACCACCTTTGTTCTCCGTTCGTCACCAAATTTTTCTAATATTTTATCAATCTCTTCTTTAATAATAGATCGGATCCTGGTTTGTGATTTCAATATCGCTTCTAATTCTTTGATTAATTTTAAAATTTCTTTCAATTCATTTTCAATTTTCAATCTTTCAAGATTGGCCAAGCTTGCCAATCTCATTTCCAAGATTGCAGTGGCCTGTCGTTCTGATAATTTGAACTTCTTAATCAAATTGGCTTTTGCAACTTCCCTGTCCTTAGACTCCTTGATAGTTTTAATAACCGCATCAATGTTATGCAAGGCAATCATCAAACCTTCTAAAATATGAGCGCGATCTTTGGCCTTATTTAATTCAAATTGAGTGCGACGTCTCACCACCACTTCTCGGTGCTTGATGTATTCTTCCAAGACCATCTTTAAAGTAAGAACTCGAGGCTGAATTCCATCTACCAAGGCAAGCATGTTAACATGAAAAGTTTCTTGCAGTTGAGTCATCTTATACAAGGCATTCAATATTTTTTTCGGGTATGCTTCTTTTTTAAGATCAACTACCACGCGAACACCTTCTCTGTCCGATTCGTCCCGCAAGTCCTTGATACCTTCTAATTTTTTCAGCTTGACCAAGTCAGCGATTTTTTCAACTAAGTTTGCCTTATTCACTTGATACGGTATTTCAGTGATAACAATCTGGAACATGCCGGTTTTGGTCTCAACTATTTCTGCTTTACCTCGCATTACGATACCACCCCTGCCAGTAGCATAGGCCTGTAAAATATCTTGCTTATTATAAATAATACCGCCGGTTGGAAAATCAGGTCCGGTTATAAATTGCATTAATTCTTCAACAGTCGCTTCCGGGTTATCAATCAAATGTTTTACTCCATTTATCAATTCTGTTAAATTTTGGGGCGGAATATTAGTGGCCATACCAACGGCGATGCCCATTGTCCCATTCATCAATAGGTTCGGCAATTTGGCTGGCAAAACCCTTGGCTCCTTGTGTGAGCCATCAAAGTTCGGTACAAAATCTACCGTATCTTTATCAATATCAAACAACATTTCTTCAGCAATTGCTGATAGTTTTGCCTCGGTATAACGCATGGCAGCCGCACTGTCGCCATCCATGGAACCAAAGTTACCTTGACCCCGAACTAATTGATAACGCAAAGAAAAATCCTGAGCCATTCTGACCATAGAATCGTAAACCGCAGTATCGCCATGAGGATGATACTTACCCAAAACTTCACCGACTACAGTCGCTGATTTTCTAAATTTAACGTTGGCACGCAAACCGATGTTCCACATAGCATAAAGTATGCGACGGTGAACCGGCTTAAGCCCATCTCTGACATCCGGCAAAGCACGAGAAACGATAACGCTCATCGCATAGTCCAGATAAGATTTACGCATTTCGTCTACGATTGGCTGCGGTTCAACCATCCCCCATTCCGTCATCGCTTTGTCAGGAACCGTTTGGTTAACCACGCCTTCAGGAGTCTCTTCAGAAGCTTCCTCTGTAACTTCATTTTCTTCAGTTGCTTTTTCTTTCTTCAGTTTTTTTATTTCCTCCGGCTTTTTTTTACCTGCCGGAGCATTGGCTGTCTTTTTTGGCATATATCTAATTATAATTTATGATTATTCAAATCCTGATTAGCTTATTAAAAATAATTCTTACTGATTAGGAAATATATTTTTATCACTGCTGCTACTTAATCTATTTTCCAGTTCTCTCAACTGCATTTTTAACTGATTGATTTCTTCTGGAGTGACTGTTGATTCAGCACTTGATGGAGTTGAAGTTGAACTTTCCGTATCCGGAAGAACTGCCGAGGAAGTTGCGCCAGTACTGGAAGCGATTTCACTAGGTGAGGAAGTGGCCGTCAAGCTATCATACTTATTTAAATTCTTATTAATCTCTTCCATCGTCTTATTAAAATTTTCGGTGATGTCTTCTATGTTCAGTTGGCTTTTTGCTTCTGAAACAGGCTGTCTTTTAAAAACCAAGCTGATATTAAAAAGCCAAAAACCAAAAATCACAACCATAAAAAAAGAAACTCCCGACCACATTTTCTGTTCTCAACCGCTTCTTCAGAAATTACCCAGCCCTTTACGTCTTCTGGTAATTTTTCCATTTCCAATTCTTCTTGTTCTTGATTGATAGATTCTTCAACATAGTCCTTTTTCATATGTTTTTTTATTGAACTATCCTTTTTTTTCGATTCAGCTGGCTGATTCTTTTTGGCTGTTTCTTTCTTCACTACTCTTTTCGCTTTAGCAGCAGTGACCTTTACTTTAAGTTCTGTGCGGCTCAATTTCTTAACTTCGTTATTCTTTTTATTTTCAATTTTTTTCCCCCTTTGCATAAAAATAATTTTCAATTTCTAATTTTCAATTTTCAATAAATTTACAAATGATTATTTAATTCATTGAAAATTGTTGAATTTTAATAGTTTTTTACATTAACCAATTAACAAATAATCTTGTTTACAAATCTGACTTAACAGGACAATATGACCAGTTCCATGTCATCCTGCGGCAAATCTCTTTTGCTTATTTTTAATTTTTCTTCCATTCTTGGTTTAACGCCCAATTCTTTGATAAACTTTTCTACGCCTTCAATATCTTCTTTTAAACCATCAACCTTGTAATGCATAGGGATGACTATTCTGGGTTCAATCTGACTGACCACCTCGACCGCCTTCTTTGCATCAATCGTATATTTTCCGCCGACAGGAATTAAGAGAATGTCAACCCCAGCCAAAACTTCTAATTGTTTTGAGCTAAGTGTATGGCCCAAATCACCTAAATGAACGATTTTAATATCGTCCATGTCTATGCGATAGGCCACAACATTTCCTCTTTCCTTGCCATCCTTTTCATCATGAAAAACTTCAACACCTTCTATCGCTACGTCTTTAATTTCATATTCGCCAGGTGCGTCAATGATATAAGGATTACCCTTGACTGCCTCTAGATTGTTATGGTCCTTGTGTTCATGAGATACTGTCAAAATGTTTGCCTCCACTTTGGGCATACGTAATCCGATTGAGCTATCAAAGGGATCAGTAACCAAGGTAACGGCGTCAGAGCCTGCCTTATCCTGCAATTTAAAACATGATTGTCCTAGCCAGGTAATATACATAGAAAATAAATTAAAATTCAAAAATTAAAAGTCAAATAAGTAAAACATTAAATAAAAAGGTTTTATTTATGTCTAAAATTAGCTATTTAATAATTACCAAAACTTACTAAAATTGGCTTAATTTAAACAAATAATACTACTTCCATTGTACCGGAAATAGCATTATTAATCAAGGGGAAAACAATATATTTTGTACTTAAATTTGTCTGGTAGAATCTAGGTTAAAATTAAAGTTTTTTATAAAATTTCTAATTTTAAGAAGATTTTCATTATTAATTTCCATCACAGGTTCACCATTTTTCATACCCTTTCTAGTTAGGTCGTCTACTTGAAAACTATTCATACCAGGGCCCACGACTCCGATCTTACCATCTTTGATTATAATATCCAGCTTACCTCTACCATCGAAGGAAAAATCTTTCAACACCGCTGATCCGTTCGGTCTAAGCTCTATCATCCCGGAAGTGTTGTCTTTGAAATCTAACATAGCCTTAAAGCTCTCTTTTCCCTGTGAGCCATCACTATGAAAGATTTTTAGATAATCGATCTGTTGTTCTCCATTAAAAATCTTTGGCATTGTCTTGTAATGCTCGATAAATTTATCCATATCGAATCCGGAAACAATATTAAAGCCGGTCTTATTCTCATATTCATTAAAAGTATTAATGAAATTCATCGCTCGAGCAGACTCTATTTTCCCAAGATAATCATTGGCGGCAGGTGTTAAAGTTTTTATATGCTTTTCAAAGAACTTCACAGCCAAGCTGCGATCCTGAGAAGTTAATTCGACTTGCTTACCTTTGAATATTTTATCTAATTCGTTATTTATTGCATCTGCAGAAAAATTTTGATCTAAATCAATTAATTCATCTTCTTCATTTTTTTTAACAATTTGACCTGTTGCCATAAAATATTACCTAGAAAATAATTTATCAAAATCTTCATTATCCAGATTTCTGATGATCTTTTTTTCAGGTGGTTTTTTTTCTTTTTTGTCTTCACTATAAACTTCATCTAGACCTGCCTTTTCTGTTTGTGTCAGTTTATCTTTTTGCTCATGATCTGTACCAATTGAAGAGTCGTGAATTTCCTCTAATAAATCGTCTTCGGCATCAATGTATTCTTCTGCCTCATCCGCCTGCGCTAAAGCTTCGGCGGACAAGTCCTCCTTGCTTTCAATCACATCATCTTCACTCTCCTGGTCTTGTAAATCTTCATCTTCGTCCTCCCCACCCAAGTAGCTTTCAGGTGCTACCGCTTCATCACGGTTATGTACGCTCACTCCACTTACCCCTTGATCAACAATCGCTTCATATTGTTCCTTACTGATCATTATTTCTCTTGGTTTTGAACCGTTGGCTGGGCCGACTACACCCACCTCTTCCAACATATCGATCAGTTTAGCTGCGCGAGCATAACCGATGCTCATTCTTCTCTGTAAATAAGATGTAGAAGCTTTGCCTGAATTAATAATTATTTCTTTTGCCTCTTCCAAAAGCTCATCGCCACCATCACCACCACCGCTACTATCCAAACCATGGCCACCCATGCCGGTAACTTTTTGTCGCTCGGTGATGCCTTCGATATAATTCGGTTCGCCTGCCTTTTCTTTGATATAGCCAAGAATATTTTTAATTTCTCGATCACTTAAAAATGCTCCTTGGATTCTCTTCGGTTTCGGCAACTCTGCAGTAGTAAACAACATGTCTCCTTTGCCCAAAAGTTTTTCTGCACCCATGGTATCTAAGATAGTTTTAGAATCTACGCCAGAGTTTACAGAGAAGGCAACTCGAGCCGGCATATTGGCCTTGATCAAGCCAGTAATAATATCAACGCTTGGTCTTTGGGTAGCTAGAATCAAATGAATGCCGACAGCACGAGCCATCTGCAAAAGACGGATTAAGCTGCCTTCAATGTCTTTTCTGGCCAACAACATCAAATCTGCCAATTCATCAATTACAAAAACAATGTAAGGCATCTTCTCTTTGGCCACCTCATTGTAATCCTTGATATTACGTTTTCGTTTTTCCTTCAGCACATCAAAACGTCTATCCATTTCATTCAAGCACCATTTAAGGGCATTGATGGTTTTGGGTACATCAGTAATAACCGGAGTTAATAAATGAGGGATGTCATTATAACCGGTCAATTCAACTCTCTTAGGGTCAACCATGATAAAACGCAGATCATCCGGATTGTTTTGGTAAAGCAAGCCGATGATCATCGCATTAAGACAAACTGATTTACCGGAATTAGTGGCACCAGCAACCAAAAGATGCGGCATTCTGGTCAGGTCATACATCCAAGAACGTCCACTGACATCCTTACCCAGGGCGAGCATCAGATCACTTTTGCGTTCCTTGAAATCATCAGAGGCTAAAATTTCTCGCAAACCAACCATGGCGGCAGTCTGATTTGGTACCTCCACTCCAACCAAAGACTTGCCTGGAATCGGCGCCTCTATACGGATTGATTGAGCGGCCAAAGCCAAGGCCAGGTTGTTATTCAGAGTAGTGATTTTAGAAAGCTTGATTCCCTCCGCCGGCTTGAAAGTATACTGAGTAACCGTCGGGCCGATGGCGACCTCGCCCATTTCTGAAGGAATACCAAAATTTTCCAAAGTACGCCTGATTATTTCAATATTATTTTTTATATCTCCGCTAGTGGGCTTACCTCCTTTTATTGTCAATAAATCCAAAGGTAGGTCAATCACCAAATTACTTGGCTTCCATTCCTTCTCTTTTACCGGTTGTGGTTTGATCTTTTCTTTGATAGTTTTAATAAAGGTTGGCTCATCCTTGATCGGCTCAACGCTAAAATTGTTTTCTTCCGGATCAGCCTCTTCCTCCTCTTCATCTTGAACATCATTATATGAATCCTCCTGCTGTTGAGCTGAATTTTCTGTTCTGGTAAATAATTTGATTAGAATAAAATTGAAAGGATAAAAAATCTTTGCTAATAAACTCTCTCGTCCGAATAAAGAAGAAATTGGTTTATTAAACATCAGCATCAATGAGACTACCAATAAGCCGAACAAGACAATCAAGGCGGCATAGAATCCCATCAGCTTGATCGACACCGATGCCAACAGTAAACCCATGTAGCCTCCACCTTGACCCAAATCTATCACTTCCTGCCAACGCTCTTGATCAATGAAAAGATGAAAAATTGCATGGATTGATAAAACGAATAGAAAAATTCCAAGATAAGTTGCGCCTTTTACGCCTCTTTTTTCTTTATGATACAGCAAATAACCAATTGCCAAAAAAATGACAGGGAAAAACCACCTACCCCAACCGAAAAGCAGGGTCAAAAGCTGATTGATATACCCGCCCAATACTCCGGATAAATTAAAAAGGCTGAGCAAACTAACTGCTCCGAAGGCCAGAACTGCCACCACAAAAATTCCTCGTTTTATTTCCGGATCGATATCGAATTTTGGCATTGATACGTAATCAAGCGGAGTCTTAACCTGGTATTTCTTATATTTTTTTCTGGCCATAGAAGGATGAATAAGTTACGTCCACCTGAGATTTTGACTCAGAGGGATTTAAATTTATAAGCATAACTTAGTATATTTTAACACACTTTCAGGACAATAAAAAGCTTAATTCTGTTTAATAAAACAAAAACACGTGAACTTTTATTAGAGTTCACGTGTTTATAATTGTGATTTTCTATTTCATGCCCATCTTCTTCTGTCTGCGGTCCTCATTTTCATCCAAAATCATTTTTCTGATCCTAATATTAATCGGAGTGATTTCCACCAATTCATCATCACCTATATATTCCAAGGCATCTTCTAATCCCATTTCTTTGGGGGCATTAAAATGCTCGGCTGGTCCGTCTCCTTTAGAACGCATGTTGGACAATTCTTTAGTTTTGCATACATTAACTCTCAAATCTGTAGCACGAGAATGCTGTCCGATAACTTGGCCCTTGTAAACCTGGATCGCAGGCCCGATAAAGAGGACACCACGGTCTTGGACATTGGTCAAGCCATATAGATTTGACACACCTGTCTCATGAACTACCAATGATCCTTGATCTCGATCACGCCAGTTGCCTGGATCTTCATCAAATTTTTCAAAAATCGTATTCATTATACCCAATCCCCTGGTATCAATCAAAAATTCACTGCGATAACCAAATAAGCCGCGAGTCGGAATTACGAATTCTAAAAAGGCCGTACCATTTTCTACTCTCATTTCCTGCATTTGGCCATTGCGACTGCCTAATTTTTGGATAACAATGCCCGAAATCAATTCTGGCACTTCCACAAAGATTCTTTCAAATGGAACTAATTTCTTGCCGTTTTCCTCCTTCACAATTACTTGAGGACGGGAAACTTGCAATTCATAACCCTCACGACGCATGCGTTCAATTAAGATTGCCAAATGAAGTTCTCCACGACCGGAGACTGTCCAGCTAGTTCCCTCTGCATTTGCAACGCGCAAGGCCATGTCAGTTTCTAATTCTTTTAATAATCTTTCTTGAATCTGGCGTGAAGTAGAAAATTTGCCTTCTTTGCCGGCAAACGGTGAATCATTAATACTAAAAGTCATTTTAACGGTTGGCTCTTCTATTTTTAACAAAGGCATGGCAATCGGATTCTCCAGATCTGCCAAAGTTTCTCCAATCGTTACGTCCGCAATTCCGGACAAAGCCACGATGTCACCTGCATAAGCTTCTGTCGCTTCATATTTATCCAAGCCAGCGAAACTCATCAATGAAACAATGCGACTTTTCTTCATCTGCCCCAATCGATTAATATGCATTACTTCTTGGCCTGCCTTGATCGTACCATTATAAATACGGCCAATTGCAATTCTGCCTTTAAAATTATCTGCACCGATAGTTGAAACTAACATTTGTAAAGGTTTGTTTACGTCAACTTTTGGTTCAGGGATATATTTTTCAATCGCTTCAAAAATCGGGAAGATGTCTTCCATAGTATTAATATCTGGTTCCATGCCGGCCTTACCGTTTTTTGCAGAGGCATAGACTACCGGAAAGTCAGCTGATTCATCATCAGCACCCAGCTCAATAAACAAATCAAAAGTCTTATTCAAAACATACTGAGGGCGAGCATCCGGCTTGTCAATCTTGTTAATGACCACGATAATCTTATGCTTCATTTCCAAAGCCTTCTTTAAAACGAAGCGAGTTTGAGGCATCGGCCCTTCCTTGGCATCAACCAACAACAAACAACCATCTGCCATAGTTAATACTCGTTCAACTTCTCCGCCAAAATCAGCATGGCCGGGTGTGTCAATAATATTTACCTTGGCATCGCCCCAAATAACTGAAGCATTTTTGGAAAAAATAGTAATGCCTCTTTCCTTTTCCAATTCATTATTATCCATAATCAAGTCAGTGCTTTGATTTTCCTTGCTTAAGGTTGTTTTTGATTGGCGCAACAAAGCATCCACCAGCGTAGTTTTGCCGTGGTCAACGTGAGCAATAATTGCTACATTTCTGATATTCATAAATTTCTTTTTATTCTTAATAAAAAAACTGCCAACGCGGCAGAAAAATATTTTTTCCAATGCTAATACTATAATCTAAAAATTGATTTATGTCAAGGAATGAAATAGAATCCAGGATTTACCTCCGATTCCTCCCACTAAAGGTCTCTGAAATACTCTCGTGACCAGGCAAATTGTAGATAGTTGCTTTTTTTATTTTGTTTGAAAATACATAAAAATCCACGACCATAACAATAATCATCGCCAATATCAATAGTGGAACAACCTTAAAAACATGAGAAGCTTCAATTTTATTGATTTTTTTAATCACCATATACCTGATTATGTTCATTTTGCTCTTTTTGCATTAATCCGATCAGAAGCCAAGAAGTTATAATTCCAAAATGCAGACTCCAAAGCCAATGATCGAATAACATCAAAATTATAACAGCAGAAATTATTGCTAAATTAATAGCTTTATCAACCTTGAAATTTTTAATTATTAAATTTACTAAAACTGCAATAAATAATAAAAGTCCTAAAATGCCAGATTCAACCCAGATTAACAAAAATACGTTATGCGTAGGTTGGTAATACCAGCTTTGCTGCTTGGAATAATTTTGTGCAACTGCCAATCCATAACCTCCGGGGCCAACACCAAGCCAAGGCTGCGCTTTGATTATTTCTAACGCATCCCTATTGGATGACACACGCTCTTCAATTGATTTTTTTTCCAGCCTGGTCTGTGAACTGAAACGGGCAACAGCCAAGTCTTGATAAATATAGAAAAAAGGTAAGATTGAAATCATTGAAATTCCCAGTACCCCTAAGGCAACTTTCAATTCTTTTCTTTTATTATTTTTCAATAGGGGCAAAAGCAAAAGGATAAAGCCAAAGACAAAGCTTATCCAAGCTGCCCGGCTGAACGAAAAAAATAAAGCTACAGAAAAAATTGATACATAAAAATATAAAAACAGGAAAACTGCATTTATTTTATTATTTTTTATCGCGGTTTCTTTTATTTGATAGTTTAGCAACAGCTTCAATGAAATAAATATTCCAATAACCATAGCACCCCCCAACATATTCGGATGGTCAAAGGTGCCATAGGCGCGTAACCAACGCTCGGGCAGATCAGCCACTCTGTAAATTTCAATCACAGAAGTTCCTAACTCTGCGGCTTGATGCCTGGCCAAGCCAAGCCATTTATTGGCAAAAGAATTTTGAAAAATAAACTGCCAAAGAGCAAGCAAGGCAGTGAAAGCTAAACCAGAGGATAAACAAAAAAGCAATTTAGAGTATTTATAGTTAGCATCAATTATCAAATAAAAAAAGCCTAGGGCGATAAGCAAACGAAGAAAAATATAAAAGGATAATGCCTTATCTAAAGAAAAAATAAATGATATAAAATTTACTACTGCGAGACCTAATATAAAATACGTAACATATTTTTTCCTAGCTACAGTAGAAGTGACATTCTGGTCCGATGGTTTTATTATTTTTAAAAATAACCAGACAAATAAAATTATCATTAACAAAATATCCGTTCCATAGAGCGACGTGGTTCCATACTCCCAATATCCGTTATTAATTTCTCCGGCTTTAATTATCCAACGAGTTTGCCAAGGCAAAAGAAACACTAACAAGTACAAGCCATGCTCAATAATTTTTTTCATACATTAGTGTCACTATTTATAATATTTCGAAACAACAATTCATGTTTTTTGTTATACTCTTCCCTTTTGTCATTGCTATGCAATTTTAAAATTTGGTCATTAATCATGACCCTGGTATCTAGGTTCATCATTTTTCTCAATTCATTCGCCATTAATGAATGCTGTAGTTTTTTAAAACTAACTTCCAACCAGCCAAAACAAAAATCAACAGCTTTATAATAAAATAAGGGCAAAGCTTTGGAGTTTCTATTTACATAGGCAGAAGAAATCGGTTGCCAGTTTGGCAAATAATTTTTCCGCCACTCGTTTTCTTGGTTGAATTTACTATAGATATTACATGGGTCGTAAATCGGCGTTAAGCCACAAAACCAATATATTAATACAATATCTATTTTTATTTCAGCAGTTTTCGGCAACATTAAGTCGGATAAATCGAGCCTATCTTCACTGACGTAAAAACTCAAGCAGATCTTATTTTTCTTGTTGTTTTTTTGCGGTCGCAAGCCTAATAGCTTGGTCACTAATACGCAAAAAAACCTGACAGACCAAATACGGTCTGTCGCAGTGATGATAAATAAATCAATATCGCCTTCCTCTTTCATGTTCTGACTGCCGTAGGAGTTTACTACGCCGATAAGTTTTATCCAAGGGATTAATTTATAAATTTTACAAAGCCTGATTGCACGATCAAATTTTTTATCAGTAAAATTATACCTAGCTTTTCTGGTCTCAACCAAGTCATCTTTACCGGCTAGGAAATAAAAGCTTTCTTTCTGTTCTAAGATTTTTTGCATTTCGGCGCTTTCTAATTTCTCCAGAATTTTTTTCAATTCAATCTGCTCCCCGCTTCCCTTCTCATCGAATAAATATTTCCAAATTTCCCAACTAGTCAATGGATAATCAAACATGTCAAAAAAGGCAACTGTTCTTATGATTGCGTCTTTAATTGCTATATCAACATCCTGCTTTAAAATATTTTCCATTTTTATCAATTAATACTTTTCAACCTTAATTCCTGCTTTTTAATTCTAAATTCTTACTTCTTTATTCCTCCAGTCTCGGCTTGTCCAAAATTAAAGCCTCAATTTTTGACTCGCTCCCAGCAATTTTCACGACGTCTTTGTCTATCTTTTTAAATTCCTTGTAAGCGTTATTAAAATGATTAACACTTGTGCCAAGACTCCCGCCCAGCTTTTTCATGAAATCGTCGTAACTCAAAATATGCTTGCCAAGTTTTTCTACATTGATTTTTATCTCTTTAGCGCTTTCTTCAATTTGCATCGCTCTTAAACCTTGCAACACTGTTTGTAAATAAGCTAGGAAGGAAGTTGGCGAAACAATAATCACGTGTTTTTCTTTGAAAGCATATTCAATCAAGTCGCGAGTATTCACCTGGACTGTCCCGACTTTATTAACCAGCAGGTCATAGTATATCGCCTCAGAAGGAATGAACATAAAAGCAAAGTCCATTGTCTTTTCTGCCGGCTTAACATATTTCGAAGTTTCGTCTATTCTGTTTTTCAAGTCCTGCTTGAATTGCTTCTCATATTTTTCTTTTGTTTCAAGATCTTTGGAATTCAATATTTTTTCGTAATTTTCCAAAGAAAATTTAGAATCTATCGGAATTATTTTTTCTTTGACAAAAACAACTGCATCAACGATCGTGCCATCCTTAAAGGGATATTGCATTTGGTATGAATTGGGCGGTAATACGTTCTTTAAAGTTTCTTCAAGAAAGTATTCACCCAGCACTCCGCGTTGTTTCGGATTTTTTAAAATATCTTGTAAATTTTGCAACTGAGCAGAGAAGTTTACCACTTGCTTATTGGTTTCATCCAGTTTGGTTAACTTTTCAGTGACTTCAGCGATCAGCTTGGCCGACTGGCCAGTGATTCCCTGGATAATCTTTGTGGTGTGTCCGAACTGTTCTTGATGTGCTTGGTGCGTTTCGCTTAGTTTTCTATCCATCACTAAACGCAAATCGCTGTTTTGCTCTGAAAGATGGGCCAGGCGCTCCATTAGAGCTCCCATTTTTTCTGATTCAACTGGCGCTTCTTTTTTTCGCAGCAAAAGACTGATAATAGCCAGAAGCCCTAAAATCAGCAAAAACAAGAAAGAACCTATAATATTATTGGACATAATTTTCTTTAAAGAGTTATTTCTTTAAGTTTACCAATCCATCGTCAATTAATCAAATGGATATTTTTGACAAAAATAAGCATTTTTATTCTAAGTTATAAATTTAAATAGCTAAAATTACAACAATAACACTAGATCTTTAATAAACCCTTAACTTCTACATATTATGGTGGATTCGGGGAGCAATTTTAACTTATTTAACTAACAAGCGTATGAAAAAAATCATCTACTTCGTACTTTTAATTTCATTGCTTATAGGCTCCATCGGTTTAAATTTTGCCTCAGCCGGCTCAAGCAATGGTTTAAAAGCAAACGAGCACAAAGGTAAAATAAAATTTGCTCAACAACAGCAACAACAAAATAAAGAAATAAAAATAGAAATGAAGGCGCAAAATAATTCTAATGAAAACGGGACTGCAACTATAATCGAGGAAGGAAATCAAGTTCGAGTTAAGATAGAATTGGACCAAGCTCCAAATTATGGACAACCAGCCCATATCCATACTGGCTCCTGCCCTAATCCAGGAGATATAGTCTATTCTTTAAACGATGTAGTAAATGGCAAATCTGAAACTGTGGTTAATGTATCATTGGAAGATTTGATGGGCCAGCTTCCCTTGGCGGTAAATGTTCACAAATCTGCTGAGGAAGATAATGTAAATGTTTCTTGCGGTGATATAAAAAATCAAACTAACCAAATAAACAAACCGAACAAGTGTTATTATCAAGGCGATGATTTCAAGGTTTGGAAGCAAACGGTAGGAAGTTCAACCTTAGTAATGCTAAAGAATCAAATTGAAATTGACACGGCAACTACATCACCGGATGCGATTGCAAATCAAATCTTAACAGAACTAAAGGCGAATCGAGAAATGATTGGTGAAAGCTTGAATCAACAAGACAGGGAAATGTATTTTGACGAAAATGAAATGATGATGGATCCAAGCTGCGTTCAAGATTTCTTTAAAATCATCATCAGGACAATGGACGACACAACAGTTGCAAAAGTCATGATGAGATTTATGGTTAACAGCACCGACAACCAGACAGTTGAAAATGAGATATATAATAGAATTGACAGTCTAACAGTGGAGCAGATAAAATCTGCAATGCAAAATCAACAAGCAAATCCACAGCAGAATCCTAGACCTAATCAACAATAACAAAAATAAAAAATAAAAACTGCCGATTTATCGGCAGTTTTTGCTTGTGCGGAGAGGGGGAGATTCGAACTCCCGAGACCATTGCTGACCTAACACCTTAGCAGGGTGCCCCTTTCAACCACTCAGGCACCTCTCCTTTAACTATTAACAATAACATCTGCCAAAGGCATGTTAACAATTAACGATTTTCATAAAAAATAACCAATTTTATTGGCTATTTTTATATTATTATCTTAATATAATAACTTGAACTTGTAAACCCCATTTCTACATTTAAGACTAAAAATAGCTTAATTCGTAATTGACAATTGCAAATTGATGGTTAACTCTACCCTCTGGCCACAACTAATCCCCAGATCTCTTTTGCGCCTGCGGTTTTAAGCGTTTTGGCGCATTCATTCAGGGTGGCTCCGGTCGTTGCAACGTCATCTACCAAAAATACAGTCTTTTCTTTTAAGTCGATATTATTAGCAAGAATGAAACACTCCTCAATATTACTCCATCTTTCTCCGGCTTTTAATTTAGCTTGCGGCTGATTATTTTTTACTCGGATTAATTCTTCGGCGAATGAACATTTGAGGTAATTTGCTAACCGTTGGCCAATTTCTATTGCCTGATTAAAACCACGCCATTTCAAACGTCGCCTATGGAGAGGCACCGGAATTATTATGCAATTTTTCCAGTCGATAGCGTCAAAGCTGTTAGTCGCTTCTTGTTCTAAAAATTTGATGATGAAATCAGCCAACAGCTTATTGATATCTATGACAAATTTATATTTCATAATTTTTATGAGTCTTGATACAATTTCATCATTGTAATCTACCGCGAAACACAAGCCATCAAGACAAGTACAATCTTTAAGTATTTCGTTCTTCCCTATAATCTCGCCTGACAAATCAACTTTATTAAAACAATCATCACACAACCACTTCCCCTCGGCACTGCAATCTAAGCAGTTAACAGGAAACAATAAATCAAAACAAAAATCACGGAATTCAATTACGTGATTTTTTAATGCCATGAAATTTATTTTCATTTTACTTAAAAATTTTCTTATTTTTACTCTTGCAACGACTTGTATTAATTATTTACTTTTAACTTTAAACTTCATACTATCTCTTCTCCTGCCAATAAGCCTCGTCAACTTTCCATGCTCCGCCTTCTTTTACAAATGATATCTTGATATCCTGCTGAAAAGAAGAAGCGTTGTTAGTTGCACCTAACATTTCACGGCGTTGCATCTGCACAAGTATTTTTGCAGTCCCCTTTTCGTTGTCAAATGCTTCAACTGTATGGGCAACGGCCTTGGCGGTGACTCCATAATAAATTGAATTATCAGTTTTTTTCTCAATTGCTTCTCTGACATATCTATCTGTCCAGTTCTGCATTTTCTGGCTCATAAAGATTTTTAAATCAATCATATTCTGGTAATTGGACTGGTTGGAAAAGCTGCCGTAGCGTTCAGAAAAAAGCGCAGCCATGCGGGTTAAATCTTCCTTATTTACATCTTTATTCGGCGTCAATTTTGATTCAATTGTCTTTTTGATTTCTGCTACTTTTGTTACTACAGCTTCTGGCTGTTTTACCTCAGTTTTTACTTCGGGAACTGTAGCCGGTTGTTGTTTGTTGAAATTATAAAAAAACAAGAAATAAATAATTCCTATCAGAAATAAAAAGCCCAACAATATTATCGCTATTCCAAACCATTTTCTATTCATATATTTTCTTCTTTAAATAAAGATAGATTATAACTACAAATCAATATCTTCAACGGGCTGATTACCGCTTTCTCCGTGATTGCCGATTGAGGCGGCGAATTCTTTTTTTGCCTCTTCGATTTCAAGAAGTTGCCTTGGATCGGTAGTGATTAATTGATCTTCCGTGTAAGAAGCAACCACCTTGATCGCCGCATGTTTTGTTCCAGCAAAGAAAATTCCTTCACCTACCCCGCACTCCATCAATAAAAATTTTTCACCTTCAGTCAAATTAAAAGTTTTTTGCACCAATTCAATTCCGGCAGAAGACTGCTTTAACAAAAGCTGCAAAGAAGAGTTAGTTACAATCGCCTGGCCATAAGGAGATCTTAAAAAATCATTAACATCCTGGGTAATAGTAGTCACTCCAAGATAATATTTTCGACAACGTTTCACCAGTGCGTAAATAAATTTTGCGCTGTCTTCATGCTGCATCATCCACCAAGCTTCGTCAATTACTAAAATTCTTCGTTTAACTTCCGAACGAACTACATTCCAAATATAGCTGACAATCGTATAAATGGCCATCGGACGCAATTCGTCTTCAAGATCACGAACAGAAAAACAAACCAACTGGTTGTCCATTTTAACATTGGTGGGGCTATTTAATAGCCCGGAAAAAGTACCTTCTGTAAATTTTTTCAAACGAAGAGACAAGCTGGTACCACCTTCCATACCGTCCAAGATATCTTGCAAGTCCTGCAGAATCGGAGCCTCAACCTTGGACAAATCCGCCTCCGGGGTGATATCCTTTTTGGCATAAGTTTCAAGCAATGCACGATCTACGATTGAATCCTCTTCGTGCGTTATGTCTCCAAGCATCAAACGCACCAAGCCTTTAACTGAGATTACACCGCTGCGGATTATGTCTTCCGGCTTGGCATCACCACCGATTGATCTTGGCAGATCAAATGGGTTTATTTTATTTTCACTTGCCAAAGAAACATTGATATAGGTGCCGCCAACTGCATCTGATAAATGCTTATATTCATATTCTGGGTCAATAATGATAACTTCCGTGCCCATCATCAAGCTGCGCAATATTTCCAGTTTTACCGTATAGCTTTTTCCTGAACCAGAGGTCGCAAAAATAACTGAATTGGCATTTTGCAGACTAAAACGATCAAACAATATCAAGCTGTTGTTGTGGCGATTTATGCCATAAAGAACTCCATTATCACTAGTCAGCTCTGAGGACATAAAAGGAAAAGATGAGGCAATCGGCGAAGAGTTCATGTTGAAGCATATATAAAGCTCATCATTCCCAAGCGGCAAGGTGGAATTAAAGCCCTGCTCTGCTTGAAAAAAAACTTTCCTGGAAAAAACTAATCTAGACCCAAAAATATTTTCTACTTCATCAGATACTTTATCCAATTCTTCCTTGGAATCAGCATACAGCGTTACATAAAGAGAAAATTGAAAAAACTTTTCCGTTCCTTGAGTCAAGGCATCACGAAGGGCTTCGATATCTCTTAGAGCAGTTTCTCTCAAAGGATCGCGCGCAGCACCTTTCTCCGCATCTGAAATGATTTGCGCTTCAAGCGTGCCAACTTTGTTCTTCAGTTGTTTTAAAACCACCGCACTTTTAACCGGGTAAAAAAACATTGCTACATCAAAAGTAGTGTTTAAATTCAAGACGGGTGAAAACCAGCCAACACTTATATAACGAGGATAATTAATTACAAAAACCGTTCTTACATATTTTTCTCCTAGGCGTAAAAAGTCAGGAGTAACTTGAAGACTGGCCGGCGCGATCAAATCTTTAATGGAAATAATTCCTCGCCTGAAAGCCTTCTCTTCTTCCACCAATTCATTGGATAGCTCCAAAGACTGATTTTCCAAAAAAGTGGCTTGCTCTTTTTTCTTTTTCAATTCTTCCGCCGTCTCATTTTTTTGTACGTCACTTAAATTAAACATATTATTTTTACTGCCGAAATTTAACTATAAAGATTTAATGTCTATGCAACTCTTAATTTTTCTACATCGACCATTTTTTCATTTGCTGAGGTAGTGGGGTTATATGTGTTGTAGAATAACTCAATCAGGCTCTGGGTATCGAGCTCAACAGATTTTAAACCGATTGAACTCAAACCACCGATAACATTCTCCGTGCGACGAGTAAGCCTCTCTCTTCGACGCAAGAAAACTTCACGTTTCATCTTGATTAAGCTGGCCGGTTTGAAAGATTCAACCAAAGAAGAAAAAAAGTTTTTCTTTTTATCAGAAAGCGGATTATAAGGCACTACCACGTAGAAACGCTTATTCATAATCTTTCCCATAGAAATAAGCTCTGCTATATATTGTATATATTCTGTAATTTGTATCTTGAGCAATTCATTGGTCTGCTCTTTCGCCTTTTGCTTTAAGCTGAGAATATAATTTTCAATGTCAAGTTCACGCGACTGCACTACGATCTGCATGGGAAAATCAATATTATTCAAAAAGCTGACATAAGCATAAATAATCGCATTTTGTTCATCTTCACTCTTTAAAGAAAAATTTATGCTTGAAACCAACACCACGGAACGCAAAGTGCCATCACGCATTATCAAGGTATTGTCACGAATCTCAGCAATATCCAAATATTGCTGAGTAGTATTTTTAATTTTTCCGCTGGCTAATTTATTCTCCATATATAAAATTATCTTCTTTTAATCTTTGTCTTCGCCCATATAGGCACCCGAAGTATCCACTATCAAAGAAAGTTCATCGAGGCGGGAAGTCGGAATAAGTGGTGCATGAGAATGATTAATCGGCTTTTCAATGATGGTTTCCAATTGTTCAATTATCATTTCTTTCGAATTATTATCCCAAATTCTTAAATTTGCTCTTTTTACTGTCTGAATAAAATTAAGAACAAAAAAATGGAAAGGCCTTCCGTTGACCCTAGCAAAAGCGAACAACATGCAGAATAAAGAAACAATTACCAGAACTAATACGAATAAGGAAAAATCAAATATCTTATAACTGATTGCAACTACTATACTGCTGGCCAAAATAATCAAAAATTGCCTAGTGGTTATGGGGCCGAATATCTTATCCTCAACATCAATAAATTGTGGCACAGTGAATTGTTGCATCTTAGAATCTCAGTTGTTTATTTAAATTCATTATAGCCTCAAATTCATCACTATTCAAATAATCCTGACCTGCTGACCTTTTTTCTTCAATTACTATATCTACCGGCTTATTTTCACTGATTGCCAATTCACCAATATTCAGATATAACTGATTAACTGGGTTAAGCCGCCAAGCTTTTATTCCTTCTAAGCGCTTGCTATATTGCTCTTGCTCCAAAAGCTTGATTTTATCAATAACTTTTTGACAAGCTTTGCCAGGGTCCATATCAAGGCGTCGAAAATTTACCAAATCCAAATATTTCAATTCATCAACTGGACTCATAGTTTTGGGAATCATCTTGACATCCTCAATTTTTATTTTAGTTCCAGCTTCAAGCGGCTTACGGATAACTATCCGATCCCATTCTGTCTCCTGGGTTTGCGGATCTGGGTTAATCTTTGGGATGATTGCCTTAGCTTCATTTGAAAGATTTTTTTTATCATTAGCTTCTTGTTTTTGCTCTATCGTCTCTGCCCTTGGCACTGCCTTTGCCCTTGCCTCTTCTCTGATTTTTATTTCCCTTACCAAATCATATTCAAAATCTCTGGCTCCGATATCCTTTAAATCTGCTAACTTCTTTTTTACCATCTCATCTTCCGGGACGGCAAACCTGATTGGCGACTGCACGCTAACCGGAGAATCAACCTTAACACTATCTGCCAAAGCAAGGATTCTTTCAACCGCTTGTCCGTCTAATGCTAGACCTCCTTCTTGATATTTTTTTGACAAAGTAAGTTTGGTTTCAACTTTCCCTCTAATACCCTTAATGTAGGTAGTCAAAATCTGCCTAAAACGTAATGCCATCGTCTCGCTGCTAAAATTCATTTTCACCATGCCGATTATTCTATCAACCTTAGAATCTGCGTCCTTCGCTAGATTTTCACTACTGCTTTCCACGGCTTTTTCAGCCAGCTCTCGGATTTCTTCCTCGTCTTCTGCAGAAAAGAAGAAGCTTGCCCCTCTGGGCACACTTGCTTTCACCACAGTTTCTTGAGTAACAGCGCTCGGGTTAGATGCTTCATTTTCGGGAAAACTTTTTAATTCTTCTGCCAATTCTACAAGCTCAAGTTCTTCATCGCTTTTAGACTTTATAACTGATGGAAGAATATTCTTGTTTATTCGAAGTGCTTTATTTTGAGATGGTAAAGAATGCAATTCTTTGGCTAATTCTTCAACCTCCTGTTCATCTTCACTTTTCTTTAAGTTTACCACTTGAGCCTTTGCAACTCGAACTACGTCGGTTGTCGCCTTTGTTTGTTCATTGATATTTAAATATGTCTTTACATCAAAAAAAACTTTTTCTTTTAACTCCTTGACCAATGCCTCAGCCGTTAAAACATCAATTGCTGAATCTTTTACAATAAATTCAGCAAGCTTATCAACCGCTATCTCCCTGACTGCAACCTTGATTACTAAAGTCGCTAAATTAATATGATATTTTTTTTCCAAATCATTAATAGCATCCATTACCGCTGGCGAAGAAAATTTTTCCCGTAACTCTCTGGGAAGTTCTTTAAATTTTAATAGATAATCAAACATATTTATTTTAAATATTCCTTATCTCGATTCATCTGTCTTATTAAATCTTCTAAATTTTTAAATTTTTTTATATTTCTAATTTTTTTTACTACCTTTATTTTCAAATTTTGTCCGTATATTTCCTTGCTGAATTTGTCTATAAAAATTTCAGTTGAAATTATGTCATTAAAAGTTTTTTTTGGTCCGAAGTGTAATAAACCTTGATAATAGGTCTTCTCTGCTCCAATCAACAACTCAACAAGGTAAACTCCATAATTTAAATTCAAACTTTGGTTATCGATGTTCGCCGTAGGAAAACCGATCTTCTTCCCTCTTCCCTCGCCTGTGATTACCCGTCCAGAAAATTGGTACATATTTATTTTTTTCCAATATTTTTGATAATCCCAATGGTTTCAATCAAGGCCAGGGCCGCTTCCCTGCCTTTGTTAGAGTCATCATTCCCTGAACGAATTTCCGCTTGTTTTTTATCTTGAGTCGTTAATACGCCAAAAGCAATCGGCATATTAGTTTCAAGCATCACTTGCATTATGCCATCAGTTGCACCTCCGGCCACATATTCAAAATGAGCTGTGTCCCCTTTTATGATCGCTCCCAAAGCTATGATGCCGTTGAATTTTTTAGCTAAAGCAATCTTCTTGCAAATCAGTGGAATTTCAAAAGCCCCAGGAACTTGTAAGACTTTAATATTTTTTTCTACAACTCCAATTTCCAACAAAGCTTTTACTGCGCTTTCTTTCAATCCATCGGTTATCATTTCATTGAATCGGGATTGCACGATAGCAACTTTTAATGTTTTACCGTCTAATTTTTTAAAAACATTAGTTTTCATTATTTTTTGCTTATTAGTTTTTCTAAATATCTAGCGATCAAATCAACTTCTACGTTAACTTCATCGCCAATCTTGAGTTCTGCTAGATTTGTAATTTTTAATGTATGACTGATTAAACAAACTTTGAATATACTTTTTTTAATTCCGGCGATCGTCAAGCTTACTCCATTTATTGTCACCGATCCCTTGTGGGCAAGATATTTTAGAATATCTGTCGAGGCTTTGATTTCTAGGCAAGCATATTCTCCTTCTTTAGAAATTTTATTTACAATACCGACTGCATCGACATGTCCGGAGACAAAATGGCCATCCAACCTTTCCCCTAATTTCATTGCCAGTTCTAAATTTATCAACTGTCCCGTTTTTATATTAGAAAATCTGGTTACCCGCAAAGTCTCCGGCATCAGTTCAACCGTAAAATTATCTTTTGTTTTTTTTACGACCGTTAGACAGACTCCATCGCAAGCGATACTGGCGCCAATTTTTACTTTAGCTAAAAACTTTTCAGCCTTGATAGTAAAATATATCTTACCATTCTTGTCTTCTATTTTTTCCAGTTTGCCTTTTTTTTCTACGATACCAGTGAACATATAAAATTTTTAAATTTTATAATTTTTAAATAAACCTTAATTTTTAAAATTTAGACATTAAAATATTATTTAAAAATTAAAAATTGGAAATTAAAAATTATTTATATTTTCTTTGCTACCAAACTAATGGAACTTAATAAATCTATTTTAGACCGGCTTCCTTTTTCAGTATCTTAGCTTTATCCGTTCTTTCCCAGGCGAAATCTTTGTCTGCTCGTCCAAAATGACCGTAAGCGGCTGTCTTTCTGAAAACCGGCTTTTTCAGATCCAAAGTCTTAATGATCTCCTTGGGTGAAAAATCAAAATGTTTATTTATTAATTCTAAGATTTTTTCTTCACTGATTTTGTTTGTACCGAAAGTATCAACATACAACCCGACTGGCTTGGCTACGCCGATCGCGTATGCAACTTGGATTTGACAGCGGTCGGCCAAACCGGCTGCCACCACATTTTTAGCTACATATCTTGCCATGTATGCTGCGCTGCGATCAACCTTGGTGGAGTCCTTGCCAGAGAAAGCGCCTCCGCCATGAGGAATAGCACCGCCATAGGTATCAACGATTATCTTTCGTCCTGT
>Ga0076208_106_pt1 | contig 32400 bp, 32 predicted proteins | sample RifGroE2_FD_67813 | JGI IMG/M metagenome (GOLD analysis project Ga0076208, IMG submission 67813) | Parcubacteria bacterium GW2011_GWE2_38_18
GCCAATTAACCAGCCTTTTTTTTCTGGATCTTTCTTGTTTAATAAATCTAAATTTCCTGTTTCTATATCCATATAGTATATTCTTAAAAACTTCGTCTTGTTCCACCCACCTCACACTACCCTCTTCACCAGTCAACCTGAGGACAGGCTTTTCGCAAGGAGAGGAAAAGAGTGCCTATTTCCCACAACACTTCTTATGCTTTTTTCCACTTCCACAAGGGCAAGCATCATTTCTTCCCACCTTATTTCCATCTTCGTCTTTAATTTTTTGATGTACTATTGGATTATTTGATGCTGGGTTCGGTGTTTGTCCAAACACAGAGTTGCCTTCTTGCATTTCTTTGGCAGGTGCAACGTAGCTGGTTGCTCGGTCGGCTAAACTTGGACCGGCAAAACTTGAGATGCCGCCAATCTTGTAGATAGAGTAAACGACTTGTTTTTGAATCAGATTATTCAATTCATTGTACATGGTGAAAGCTTCTCTTTTGTATTCTATCAATGGATCACGCTGACCATAACCGCGCAGACCGATACCCTGTCTTAAACTGGCCATTGCTTCAAGATGCTCGATCCACAAAGTATCAATTGAACGGATTAGGATTTCTTTTTCAACTTGAAGCCAATTGAGGCCTGCTTCACTTGCTTGCTTTTTCAATTTTTCATAAATATTTTGAGACATAGAAACCAGGTGTTCAATAATCGCCGTTCTTGCCTTCACTTGATCTAATTTATTGCCTTCACCGGTGAAATTCGCCAAATCAGTTTTTAGTTTTTCTTCAACTGGGAAAATTGTGTGTACCACCTGATAAACTTCATCAATATTCCATTCAGATATAGATTCGGCAGCCGTATGAAAACTGACTACCTGCTCAATTTCATTTTCCACCATTTCCAAAATTATTTCAGACAATTTTCTGTCTTCTGACGCACCTTCAAGTTTTTGCCCCTTGATTTCTTGTCCTTCAACTAAATGCTCTTCATCTATCGACAGGATACTCCCCTGGCCACTGGCTTCTAAAATTTCTCGGCGTTTTCTATAAATAGATTCGCGATGCTTGTTGATAACATCATCATATTCAACCAAGTGTTTCCTAATATCAAAGTTATTGCCTTCAACTTTCTTCTGGGCCGATTCGATAGAACGGGAGATTAATTTATTTTCAATCGGCATATCTTCCGGCAAACGCAATGTTGCCATCATATTTTTCATCCTATCACCACCGAAAATCCTCATTAAATCATCTTCGGTTGAAACGTAGAACTGTGAAGAACCGGGGTCGCCTTGACGTCCAGCACGACCGCGTAATTGATTATCAATACGTCGTGCTTCATGACGTTCAGTACCGATCACATGCAAACCGCCCAACGCAACAACCTTGTCATGTTCTATTTTCCATTCTGCAAAAGCTGGATCGTTATCATCTGGTTGCACTCCACCAAGCATAATGTCCACACCACGACCGGCCATATTAGTAGCCAGGGTAATTGCCCCAACCTTACCGGCATTAGCAATAATTTCCGCTTCTCGTTGATGATTCTTGGCATTAAGCATTTGAGGCTTCAGCCCTTCGCGTTCCATTAGCAAAGAAAGTATCTCATTTTTTTCAATAGAAATAGTACCGATTAAAATCGGCTGACCCAATGCATTTTTGACTTTAACCTCCTCAATCACAGCCTTAAATTTTCCTTCTTCCGTTCTGTATATCAGGTCATTCAAATCCTTTCTGACCATTGCACGATGAGTAGGAATAACGGTTGTTTCTAATTTATAAATTTTGTGAAATTCTTCCGCCTCAGTCACGGCAGTTCCGGTCATACCGGCCAACTTTTTGTACATTCTAAAATAATTTTGAAAAGTAACAGTGGCTAAAGTTTGGCTTTCACGTTGAACTTCAACCCCTTCCTTGGCTTCGATTGCCTGATGCAAACCTTCACTGTATCTGCGGCCTTGCATCATTCTGCCAGTAAATTCATCCACGATTATTACCTCGCCTTCTCGTACTACATAGTCACGATCTCGTTTAAATAATACCCTGGCTTTTAAGGCTTGTTCGATGTGGTGGACATCGCTGATTCCACCGGTAGTGTAAACATTATCCACGCCCAGCCATTTTTCCATTTTATTTATTCCGCTTTCGGTCAAAGTGGTGGCGCGCATCTTCTCATCAACATTATAATCTTCGTCTTCAACTAGTCGTTCAACTAGCTGAGCAAATTTAAAATATTTATCCGTTGATTCTTCTGCAGGAGCAGAAATAATCAATGGCGTTCTAGCTTCATCAATTAAAATAGAATCAACTTCATCGACAATCGTAAAATACAACGGCCGTTGCACCATCTGTTCCAAGGAGCCGACCATATTATCCCTTAAATAATCAAAACCGAATTCATTGTTGGTGCCGTACAAAATATCACAGGCATAAGCTTCTTTACGTCTGACCGGACGGAAATTTTTCAATCTTTCATCAAACTGCTTTTCGTCAATATAATTCGGGTCATAAACTAAAGCTTGGTCATGAATAATTACCCCGGTCGAAAGACCCAGGGCATAATAAACTGGCGCCATCCAGCCGGCACCGACTTTTGAAAGATAATCATTAACTGTTACAAGTTGCACGCCCCAACCAGTCAAAGCGTTTAAGTAAAGGGGCAAAGTAGCTACCAAAGTTTTACCTTCACCGGTTTTCATTTCAGCAATCTGACCTCGATGCAGCACGATGCCACCGAGAAGCTGCACATCATAATGACGCTTACCGATTACACGTCGGGCTGCCTCTCTGATGGCTGCAAATGCCTCTGGCAAGACTAGGTCCAATTTTTTTATGACCTGCTCATCTGCAAATCCTATGCCTGGTGTATTAACGCCAATTTTGGTTTTTAATTCCAAAGTGAAGTCTTTTAGTTCCTGATCACTCATCGCCTCAAACTTTTTTTCCAATTGATTGATTTCCGAAACTATCGGTTCTAACGTTCTTACAATTTTTTCATTTGGATCTCCGAATATTTTTGCAATTAATCCCATATATTATGTCTAATATTAAATAAATTTTAAGCTTTTCATAAAATAATCCCGAGTTTTTCGGGATTATTGAATCAATAAATTATACCGATAAACAGCATTTTCGTCAACTATAATTTTGATATGAATTTGTAAACATTCTCTAATAATATAATCTTACCCCCATCGTCCAATAAACTCAAGTCATGATTATCAATCGGTGCGCAATAGATTTTTCGCTGTTCGGCAGGCAGTTTTTCGCAAATATATTGAGTAGTCTTTTTATTGTCCACCATATCGCTTTTCTCCGCATATATAGCCAAAACAGGTATTTTTAATTTCCCGATTTCTTTCATTGTTTTTCTTTTTACATAGTTTCTGATTTCTCCGGCTATCTTCACGGGAACCAAGGCAAATGATCCCTCACGCAAGACACTGTTTTTTCTATAGAAAAAACCTTCTTTTCTGATAAAGTCTATGCCGATCAAACTGAAGATGGGTTGAATAAAATTCAGTATCAGCCAAATTTTTAAATTGAAAAATATCGGCATTTCCATTAAAGACAAACTCTTGATTTTTTCATTGCCTTCCACGCAGAGAGAAGTACCAATGTTACTACCGAAAGATATTCCGACAATGTGAATTGAGTCAACTTCTTCGCTTAACTTTGCCAGCGCTTTCTTAGCTTCAATAAACCAATCCTTTGGACCGAATTTTTTCAGCTGCTCTTCAGTGCCGTCATGACCAGGAAAAACAGGTCTTGCTACCGTATACCCCTTAGTTCTAAAAAAATCAAAAAGCATATCTGTTTGTTCGATATTGATGGCAAAACCATGCAATATTAAAACTGCCTGGTTATTACTACCTTTTGAATACAAAATTGGTGCTGTTTTTATTTCTTCCATTTATTTTTTACACTTATAAATTGGGCATTCATTCTTCATGTGCCCGAATATAATCTTTTTTGAGTAGATTTACTTATCGGCCTTTTCTTCTTTTATCAATTAATTTTTCTTTGTAATTCTTGATCGATCTAGCTAAGTGATCTTTTACCTTGTCAATTGATTTGTATAAATCAGATTCATGTTTTTCAATAACCAGCAGTGCTCCAGGAATTTCCATAATAACCTCGGTCCTAAATATTTCACCGCACTTTTGTCCTCCTACTGCCAAACCGACTTCGACATCACAAGCAATCACCGGTACCTTACCTAAATATTTTTCCAACATGTCCATTTTTTTCTGAACGTAATCTTTTATTTCTGGAGTTAGCTTTATCTTTGTACCTTTAATGTCAACTTTCATATATTTATTTTAATTATAATTAATTAAATATTGATTAATTTTGCTTCTAAGTCATATACTCTCTTTTGTCATCCCGCACCTGATGCGGGATCATGTGAATTTCCAAATTACTACAATTTATTCTGCTTTTATTTAATAACCTACCTGTTCCCGCATCTCCGCTACGCTGTGTGCGGGATGACAAGAAGAAGATTATTTCTTCAAATACTCCTTCGCTTTTTCAACAATATCTTTTGGCACAAATAACATTTTGACTAAAAAATCTAGAGCTCCAGCCGCTAAACACTGATCTATTATCTCCTTTTTGTTCAGATTGCTTAATGCAACAATTTTTATATCTTTGGTGGCAGAATCAGCCTTCAACATTTTAATTACTTCCAAGCCCCCAATATCAGGCATTAACATGTCCAGGAACAGCAAGCTTGGCTTTTCCACCTTGGCTTTTTCTATGGTTGTCTTGCCATTGGCTGCGGTTACGACTGTATAACCGGCATTCATCAGACTTACCTCCAGCATCATGGATTGTGCGGGATCATCTTCTGCGATTAATATTTTAGCTTTTTTGTCTTCCATGTGTTTATTTTAACATTTTTTACCCTAAAAAACAACTTTTTTATCGCCCAAACTAATTTATTGTCATCTCGAGTGAGCAGCAGCGACGAGAGATCTCAGTAATATGCAGGCACAAAATAATTATTATTATTCTTGCTAATTCCTCACCCAGAGATTTCTCCCTTCGATTCGAAATGACAGATGGTAGTAATACAAATTCTATACCGTCTCCCTCGCCACCGGCAAAGTGAGTGCAAAAGTTGTCCCCTTACCGACTTCCGTCTTCTCTATCTCAATTTTTGAACCCGGATTAGCATCTACAATCTGTTTAATGATAAACAAGCCAAGGCCAGAGCCATCAGTGAATGCTTCTTTCGCATTTTCAGCACGACCAAACTTTTGAAACATTTTTTTTCGATCTTTATCAGGAATACCTATGCCAGTATCTGCAACCCGGATAGTAACAAAATCTTTATCAGCTGATGTAGTAACGGTAATTGTTCCTTCGGGTGTATATTGAAAAGCATTATTGATAAGGTTGACAATTGCCTGCTCGATATATTTCTCGTCCGTCATCACCGGAGGTAAGGGCTCTTTAGTAAAATTGAATGTCAGCACGACATTTCTAACCAAAGAAGTCTTCATCTTGTCACTCTTGATCTTTTCAAGAATTTCATTCAAATCAACAGCTCTCACATTCATGGTAAATTTGTCGCTGTCCATTTCTGATGCGCGCAAGATATCATTGATAATCTCACCCAACTTGATCGATTTATCCATAGCAGCATTCAAAAACTCAGCCTTTTTATTCTCCGGAATCGATCCCTCCTGCATCATGCTGAGCACGCCCTTGATTACGGAAACGGGGGTACGCAATTGATGTGAAGTGATGTCTAAAAATTCGCTCCTCATCTCCATCAGCTTCTTCATATGCTCCGCCTTGTCTTTCAATTCTTGTGTCTGTTCATCCACCTTTTGTTGCAAAGTTTTACTGAAGTCATCAACTTCTTTGTATAAACGCGCATTCTCTATCGCCACCGCAGCCTGAGAACTGATAATTTCCAAAAATTCTATATCTTCTTGAGTATAAGCATCGTCTGATATTTTGCCACCCAACAATATCAAGCCGATCACCTTGTCTCTCATTATCAAAGGTGCGACAATCTTGGCTTTCAGTTTATCTAACTGCTCGACTAATTTTACCTCGCCTCTTTTTTCCGCCTCATCCCTAACTAGTGCAGCTTTATTATTCAGAATTGTTTCGCTGATGATATTACTACTGGCTATTTTTCCTTTGTTATTTAAAATAGAGACGAAAGCATATTTCTCCTTGCCTGACTTATTGACAGTATTTTTTTGAAAAAGAAAAACATCGATATCTTCAGTGGCCAATATTTTTTTGAATTCATGAGACAGAATGCTCATTAATTTGTCGATATTAATCGAAGAACTAAGCCGCAAAGACAATTCTTTGAGGATTTTTTGCGGTGTTCTGCCTTTAAAAAATATTTGATCGCTAGATTTCTGGATTTTTTCCAAGATAAAAATAAAAGCATTGCTAAACAAAACTGCGACTAAAACATTTATAGTCAAAGAAATTGAAGAAAAAATCCCGCTAAGATATTTTTCTTCGACAGAAACTATCGAATAAAATACGATAAAAACAAAGGTTGAAGCCAAAATATACGTATAGACTTTGCTTGCAATTGTTCTTATTCCCATCAACCTATGCCTTAAAATCGCATATGCTACTGAAACAATGTATAGAATTACAAAATAATTACCTACGGGATAAATCTTGATGACCTGAGGAAAGAAATTCGTTGCACCACCCAGAAAACCTATTATTCCAGCAATCAATATATATCTGATTTGGCTTCTTTCAGCTCCTTTAAAGTTTTTAAAATTTATTATAATCAAATAAAAAGAATAAAACATTAGAAAGGAAAAATATATCGGGAATATTGAATACAGAGAACCAGGATTAATCCAAAAATTAAAATTATATTCCAAAAGAGGCGCCATCCCCTTTTTGAATAAAGAAGTAAAGCTCATAAAGGCGATCAAGCTGCTGAGAATCAAAAATATTATAAATTGTTTTCTTTTTTTGTCATTGATCTTTAATAGATTTATTGAAAATTTAAAAAAGGACAATGGAATAAAAATCGCACTCAAATCAAGAATATATTGAAAGAACAATGCCTCAATATATGTGTTTGAGATAACCACTCCCCACAGACCCAAACTCCAAACACCCATAAGAAAGCTAACGAAAAACCAACTGCGGTTCAAAGTAGATTTATAATTCTTATAAATGACAAAAAAAGCCAAACCGAAGCTTAGAATTGATGTAAAAATACTTGAGAAGGCGAACGAATTCATGTTTAATCAATTATTTCCCAGCCATTTTTTAATGCATACTCCAACAGATAGTTGTCAGGCCTAACAGCAACCGGATGCTTTGCTAATTTCATCAAAGATAAATCAGAGTGGTGGTCTGCGTAGACATAGCTTGAACAAATCTCCTCTTGAGAAAAGTTATCTTTTATAATTCTTACCTTTTCTTCACCATATACGATACTTCCTTTTAAATTACCAGTATAAATTCCTTCTACAACCTCTGGTTGAGTGGCGAAGAGATTCATTATTTTAAATTCTTTTGCGATTATTTCTGCCAATGGATAAAGTGCATTTGTTAATAAAACAACTTTGTCCTGTTTTTCCTGATGTTCTTTTAATTTACTTAAAATATTTTGATTAATTTTTTTTTTCAATACTTCTTTGAAGAAATTTTCTAAAAAAATCCGTATCTCCTCAGTTTTTTGTTCAATTAATATTTTTTTAAAAGAATAAGAAACAATTGCATTGGGATTTGCTACTAAATGAAGCTTGTATGCCACAAACCATAAAAATATCCTAAAAGCATGTATTGCTTTTATTTTTTTATATTTTGTCGCATAAAACAATAAATATAGCTGAGATTGACCTTTTACCAAGGTATTATCTAAATCAAAAATTACTAAACTCATTTTTTTATAATAACATTTTTATCGCTAATTCACAATTTTATTCTTCTTTATATTCTTTCTCGGCCAATCTTGCAATCTCAACCATGACTTCGTTAGTAATAGCACGATATAATTGAGGATTTTTTTCTAGATCGTAATATTTACTAAAATCCAACGGTTGGCCAATGTTAATCTCAATATCTTTTTTCCATTTTAATTTGCCATCAGGTGGAAAAACTTCAAAAGCCCCTTTGATGCCTACGGGGACAACGGAAACTCTTGCTAAAAGCGCTATTCTTGCCACGCCAGTAAATGTTTTTTCTATTCCCCCGGTCCGGCTACGAGTTCCCTGCGGGAAAAGAGCTAAAATTTTTCCTTTTTTTAAAATTTCAGTTGCTTTGGTAATCACCTGGCTTTTATCTTCAGCATCCCTATCAACTCTAATTTGGCCAGTATATTCAACAATCGGTTTCCAAAAATTTGATGTAAAAAATTTTTCTGCCGCCAAAAAATACAATCTTTGAGGTAAAACCGACATCAGAGAAATAAAATCAAAATAACTTTGATGGTTGGCAGCAATAATGTAAGGACCGGATAATGGAATGTTTTTTAAACCATCAACCTTTTTTATCCAGATTAATTTAATTAATGGCCGTAAAAATAACATTAATATCAAATAGATAAATTTGCCCAAAATTGAATTTTCTTTTGTGTTGCTCATGTTTAAATTATAGCTTGAATCGTGGTTTTGGACAAATTTTGAACATTAAAATTCTAAGAAATAAAGAAGCAGACCATAGTCTAAGTCTGCTAATAATAAAAATGCTTATATGGGAGTATTGATAGCAACTCCATGCGTTCAAAGTCTGCAAACCTTAGTCTTGTTCTATTGCATTAAAAATATCAAATCTTTTCCAGAACGCCCCCCCCTCTCTGCTTATACCCATTTTTCAATTCATCAAATGTAACAATGCACAAATTCTCATGTATTTCATGGTTGGTTGCATAATTTGCTATTTTACGTCACATATTAAACACCAAGTATCATATCTGCCCGCCTAAATCCATTCTTAATCATTCGGCCCATGGCAGGCCAAACAAATTCATGCTTGTCAACTTCTTCTTCTTTAATCCATTTCAACCTTGTATGCTCACCACTCAATCTTAAATCTTCTTCGACTTCAATCAGGTTTGCCACACCGCAAACTGCAAAGCCACTTTTTGTATGCCAGGCTTCAAAATTCTATTTCCCTGAAAAAAGATTGCTGACTGCCTTCATTATTGTTTATCCTGCCGCCAGGCAAATCCCAAACATTCGGCCGTTTCTTCACCTCAACAATCAAACACTTTTTATCACGTATTAATATGCCCTTTTGGCTAACGACAAATTTTTCATGTTCTCCGCTGAATTTGTTGGCATAGCTAGAAATCTCATTATATAAAGAAGTGACAGAATCAAACTGTTTAAAATCAAACGGATCAATCCACTGAAAATCAGAATGCTCATCGCTTAATATCACTTCACCCGACAAATGATTACATAGAAATGTGATACCGATTTTTTTCTCGCCATTATCTTTAATAAAATTAAATACATTGAAAGGCTCGCCAACTTCAACATTCAACCCTACCTCCTCCATAATTTCCCTGATTAATGCTTCTTCCGGGATTGCTCCCTCCTCCACTGCACCACCCACAGTCTCCCAAACTCCAGGAAGATGATCATCGTTCTCGCTTCTCTTAACAATCAATATTTTACCATCATCTCGCCTAATTATACCTTTTACTGCTAATTTATGTGTCATAATTATAAACTTTACCTATACAACTTATCAATCACCCCGCCATACTTCGCCTCGATGTGATGGCGGCGAATTTTTAAGGTAGGGGTTAGCTCCTCGGCTTCGATAGTGAATGGCCTATCCATCAAATGGAATTTCTTAATCACTTCATGAGCCATCAGCTGTTCATTCACTTTGCAAATCTCATCTTCAATTAATTTTTGCAGATCAATTTTTACCCCGCTATATTTCTGACTGATTGCCTCCAAGTCTGGCACGATCAAGGCGGATAAAGAGTCTTTCTTGTGGCCGACAATCAGGCTTTGATTAATGGCAGTACTTAAATTGAGCAAGGATTCAATCCTTTCGGGAAAAATATTCTTGCCATTATTGGTAACGATAATATCTTTTTTCCTTCCGATTACAGTCAAGTAACCCTCGTAATCCAAAAAACCAAGATCTCCTGTCTTTAGCCAGCCATCTTCGTTTATCGCTTCCTTTGTCTTATCTTCTTTCTGCCAATAACCCATCATTAGATTTTCACCCTTGATCAGGATTTCTTTATCTGAATCGATTTTTACCATAACGCCATTAATTGCCGGGCCGACAGTACCGATCTTGTTATTTTCCAATGAATTGGTGCATGATACCGGTGAGGTTTCAGTCAAGCCATAGCCTTCGGCGATTTTTACCCCGACATTTTTAAAAAATTTCAACACTTTTACATTGATACAAGCACCTCCGGACATCGCAAAACGTAGATGACCGCCAAAAAGCTTGCGTATTTTTCTATAAATCAAGATATCTGCTATCCTCTTTCCGATAGTGCCATGTTTCTGTCTCAAGGACCAGAAAAATAGTTTTTTTGCCCAATGGCCTTTAAGCTGTATTTTGGCAAAAATTTTCTCCTGTATTTTTTCAAAAATTCTTGGCACGCTGATAATGATCGTCGGTTTAACTTCACGCATATTATCCGGCAGATTCTTTATGCTCTCCGCATAAGCGATGCTGGCTCCGGAAAGAATCGGAATGTATGAGCCGGCTGTCCTTTCTAATACATGAGATAGGGGCAAAAATGATAAAAATTTATCACTTGGCAAAACAGGAATCCTTGCAGTCGAAGCAAGTGCATCATGAATGAAGTTCTTATTAGAAAGCATAACTCCTTTCGGTTCGCCGGTCGTCCCGGAAGTATAGACAATGCTTGCCAACTCATTAATAACAGGTGCGTTAATGCTATTGCTTGTTTTTTTAATCAAAGATGAATATAAAATTATACTTGGATAATTTTTTTGCCAATCAGTTTTCAGCACATAGGAATCATCAAACAATGCAATTTTTAAATCCGGCTTTTGTTCCTTTAATAGTACCAAAAAGCTTTCATGCTTGATCAGGCAAGCCTCGCTTACAAACAAAAAACCGCTGCCAGAATCATTCAAAATGTATTCGATCAGCGGTTGATTTGCTGTAGTATGAATTGGAACGCTAACAGCACCTATTTTATTGATTGCCAAATCGCTTGCCAGCCATTCCGGACGATTTTCACTCAAAATAGAAACTCTTTCACCTTGTTTTATGCCCATAGCAAGCAAACTTTCTGCTAAATAATCAACTAAAAATAATAGCTCTTTGTAATGGATATGATGCCAATGGCGATTCTTGCGCCAATAAACAACAGGACGGGACTTGTGTCTTTCCGCAATTTCCCTGAATTTTTGATAAATAGATTCCATTACTTTGTATTATAAAAATATTTAATATCAGTCACCGGGCAATTCAATTTTCCCGTATTCAAGCTTTCGCCGCGGATTATCTTGCTTGCTTCCTCTCGACTTAACTTGCCATTATAGTATGCGTGTGCGGCATTAATCATATTCTTTACGAGGAGATATGATTTTTCAAATAATTCTTCCACTGTAATCTGTAATTTTTCACCAGTGATCAAATCTCGGTAATTAATCACATCAGGAATTACCCTGTTATCTCTTTTTATATTACCATAAAAAATGCCTAATAAAAATTTTAATTTAACCAGATGCAATTTGTAAGAAAAATATAAAGGATAATAAATAAAATCCAATTTTAACAGCTTAAGCAGCAACGATTTTCTTTTTAAAACTTTAATTATATCTTTCTCTGTCAGATTGAATTTTTTTTCGATAATATCGTCAAAGCTCAGCTTATCCACGATTGAGCAATCAACCATATCATTAAAATAATATTTATGATTTACTTTTTTGTCTAAATAAGTTTCCAGGTGACGATGTAGATAAATCGCATCTTCTGCTTTTGCAGGCTTGGGGTCATAATAATTGCCAGAAAGGTAGTATATGACTGGATGAAAAACCATATCCAAGGCGCAATGGGTTAAAAAACCGAAAGTGAATGCCAAGTCGGATCCACTTTTTTTTGCTTTGGCTGCATCCAAGAAATCAAAGACCATCTCGTTGGTCAGATTGCCAAAACGGCCATGGATAGTTTCAGAAATCTTAACGATATCATCATTGCCGCTATAATAAAAAGTGTCCGGCATTACACTGCCGAAATAAAAAAATTTCAGATTTTTCTTAATTATTTCAACTATACTATTTTTCTCGATTCTTTTAATCAATTTATGAGAAAAATATAAGTGAGTATTCTCTTTAGGCATGAAGAGTCAATTATCAATTACGAATTACGAATTATCAATTTTACTAAGAATTACTTAAACAGTCCCAATACATCTTTAAAGGTAATGACAAGAATTAGGGCCATTAACAGAAGGAAAAAGACATTATGGATTATTGCTTCGAGCTCTTTTTTTACTGGCTTACCTTTTATTTTTTCAATTATTAAAAATAGAATTCTGCCGCCATCAAGAGCAGGAATCGGTAGAAAATTTATGATTGCTAAATTTATGGATAATAGTGCTGTAAATTGAATCAAATGCATAACTCCTAAGCGAGCTACCTGTCCGGTCAATTTTGCAATTCCGATCGGACCTGCCACATCTGCGCCAACACTTTGACCCATAAACAAATTTCTGAATAATTCATAAAACGCTACCAGGATAGCCCAAGTTAGCAAGACTGTTTGTTTGATGCCCTGCCAAATAGCTGCGTACCATGGATATCGTACGGTTCCGGACTCAACCAAAACTACCCCCACGCCACCCTTGCCTGTTTCTTCTCTGATTTCTGGCTGAATTTTAAAATTTAGTTCTTCGTTATTTCTTTTTATTTTATAATTCAAAACCTTGCCCTTATTTTCATCAACAAAATTTTGTATTTCTTGATAGGTAGCAAACTTTTTATCTTCAATGCTAAGGATCAAATCGCCTGCGATGATTCCTGCCTGCTTGGCCGGAGAATTTTCCGCCACTTGAACAACTTGTATCTGTTGGTCTTTGACTATCGCGCCTTTTCCAAGTCCGTCCAAGGCTTGCGGTGAACCGATCATCAAACCGATAGAAATCAACACTGCTGCCAATACAATGTTCATAAAAACACCGGCTGACAAAACAATCGCTCTTTGCCAGATTTTTTTACTGGCAAAGCTGTCTGGGTCAACATTTTCCCCATCCTCACCTTTAATCTTTACGAAACCACCCAAGGGCAGCCAATTGATAGAATAAATAGTATCAGCCGCGTCCTCTACTGTTTTTGAGCCTCGTACCCTTTTCCACTTACCGCTGATAGATTTATAGATGCCGTAAGCACGTGGTGGAAAACCGATGCCAAATTCCTCCGCCTTGATTCCGAATTTACGCGCAGTAAAAAAATGACCCAGCTCGTGGACAAATACTAAGACTGACAAGACAATTAGAAAAATCAATGTTGTTAACATAATTTATACAATTTTTAAATTTTATAATTTTTAATTTTTAAATAATTTTTTAATTCTTAAATTTTTAAAAATTATAAAATTAAAAATTAAAAATTACCCAAACGCAAATAAATAACTAAACTACCTGATTTATTAAATTATCAAGTAATTATTACGAATTAATTAAATAGTCATTATATCTTCTTCCTTTTTCTCCTTCAATCGTTTAATTTCTTCATTTTTCTTCAATACTTCTTCTTCCAATTCTCTGATAAACTGATACTTTTCGTCTTCCGAAATCTCTTTGCCAGATTCAGCCTGTTCAATGGCAGATTTTATCTCGTCCCTAACTTTTCTGACAGCGATTCTTGCCTCTTCCATTTTTTCATTCAATTTTTTTACCAAATTTTTTCGATTTTCTTCAGTCATGATTGGTAAGGATATTCTGATTTTATCCCCTTCATTGACTACCCCCAACCCGAGGTCCGCCTCAACAATCGCTTTTTCAATATCTTTTAAAACGCTCTTGTCCCAAGGACTGATTACCATACTGCGAGCATCGGTAACGCTGATGCTGGCCAAACCATTCATTGGAGTTTTAACGCCATAAGCCAAAACAAATATACCATCCAATAGGCTAGGATTTGCCCGGCCGACTCTCAGGGTAGCAATTTCTTTGACAAAAAAATCGATTGATTTAGTAAAACTTTCCTGTTTTTCTTGTACGAATTTATTCATATATTTAAATTTAATTATTTAATCTGTCTGACTGCTAAATATAATACGCTTGGATTGTCCGGATCAATTTTCAAGCGCCAACCGACCCTGGTGGTCGGTAATTTTTTGGTCGTCCAGCTTTTCCCCCCATCTGCAGTTCGGTAAAAAGTGGTATTGGTTACGTAATAAATCTCATTGTCATTTTTGGGACTGACCGCGAGCGAATTGATAGTAGCCTCAGCTTCTGGGGTAATCAATTCTATCTTTTCCCAAGATCTGCCGAGATTTTCCGATCGTAACAGTCCGTATCTACTAGCCAAAAATACTCTATTCGGCTTATCCTTAGAAAAAACCAAGTCTTTAAAATTAACGCTGTCTTTAAAATCTTTTAGGCTTTCGTCCAGTTTTTTCCAGTTATTACCGGCATCTTCAGAGAAATGCAAACTTCTGCCTTCGGTTGCCGCAAACATTATTTTAGGATTTTCAGGGCTTATGATCAAACGAGTCGTGTTAGCCTCAAATCTATTGATTGTCTGCCAGCTACCGCCACGGTTCGTGCTTTTAATAACTTCTCCTCGAGAGGTGCCAATGAATACGTTATTCCCATCTACAGGGTCAATATCGATTGTATTTACTTTTAAAGTCAAATCGTTATCAAAATAAGCTTGCGTCCAAGTACGACTGCAGTCATTAGACTTCATTACTTTATTATCGACTGCTACATATAACGTGCATTTATAGTTGGGGTCAATGGCTATTGAACGTATTGTTGCCTGGCTCAAACCATTGGCTTTATGCCAGCCATCACCTCGATCATAGCTATATATCAAGCCGTTTTCAATCATTCCTAAATAAATTGCCTTGGAATCGGATGGATCGATAGCCAGGGCATAAGAATCAAGAAATCCAAAGTTGCCCGGCTTTCCACTGACGGTAGGAACCAAAGTTTTTTGTACCCAAGTACTGCCCTTATTATCACTTCGAAAAATACCGCCATCATTTCCACCTCCAAGCTCACCGCCACCGTTACTGAATGTAACGCCGCAGCCGGAGAGTGTTAAGGAAATTGTTAACAGAAAAATTAATGACAATACTTTGCTATTCATATCAATTATTAAATTTTTAATTTTTAATTTTATAAATAAATTATAATTTTAAAAATTAAAAAATTTATGCTTATTTAAAAATTACAAAATTAAAAATTATTTATATATTAATTGCGATATTTTCCAAAACTAGTCTAGGATTTACATTCGCTTTTAAATATATATCCGCTTGACTCAAACTTTCTGACAGACAGAGTAAAGATGGTATGGAAAATTTGTTTTTTTCTCTAGCCAGTTCATTGTTTACGATTTCATGCTGGATCATATCGGGTTGTTCATAATTTACCAAGATCAGATCTCTGACAACTCCTTGCCAAACTTCAATAATCCGTTTAGCTATTTTTACAGTTTCTTGACCGCTAATTTTACTGCCTAACAATTCTTCAATCATCAAAAAACGTTCGTTTATATCTTTACCCGAAAAATTCAGAAAAATATTGACTCTCTTCAAATAAGTTTCGTAAAAATCTTTATTCTCCAAAAATTTTACTGCCAACGCCGGCCTGCCAAGGCTTAATCTTGCCAGATTCCTAGCGGTCACCCTGCTTGCTCCGAATGATTCAACCAAGTAACTGTAAATTAAATCTGTTTTAACTGGTCTGAACCGAAGTAGTTGGCTGCGTGAAAGGATCGTTGTCGGTAAAGCTTCAATATCCGAAGTAATCAAAATTATTATAACTTTATTTTTTGGCTCCTCAAGAGTTTTGAGCAAGGCATTAGCCGATTCATCGTTCAAACTTTCTGCATTTTTTATGATTCCGATTTTATATGAATTCAAAAAAGAACTCATACTCAATGAATGGATCAAGCTTCTTACCTGATCGATCGAAATATTTTTTTTATCCTTTTCTCGTTTGATAATATGAAGGTCCGGGTGTATCCCCATAAAATTATCATCGTCTTCTGTGATTACTTGATTAACTTTATTCTGCCTACAAGCCGAACATTCACCGCAGGGTAATTTTTTTGCCTCATCCGCTTGACAAAGCAAACTGTATGCAAAATACTTGGCCACCGTTGTTTTGCCCAAATCATCAGGACCGGAAAATACATAAGTACCAAAAACTCGGCCATCCTTAAGGCTTTTTGATAAAAATTCTACGATATGATCATTTCCTAAAATAGGCCAATCCAGTCTATTATCTGCTTTTTTCATAAATTAATTATACTATGAAGAGGCGTAAAAAGGCAAACAGAAGAGTTAAAAAGTGTAAAGTTAAAAGTGTAAAGTTGAAATGCATACAGTTTAAACTTTACAAACTTTATAACATTAAACTTTCAACTTTCTGCCAGCTTGCTTTTTTGGTCGAAAATTATTATAGTTAAGATGAAATTATATAAATTTTAAGACCTAACAGTCGTTACAAATAAAAACGATTTTTTGTTTTACTCTAGTTATGAAAGGATCAAATAACATAAAAAAAATCCTACTTTTACTCGGTGATAGTTTTTTGTTATATTTTTCCTTGTATTTAGCTTTATTAATTCGCTATCAAGAACTGCCTGCAAAAGAGTTGTGGCAATCACACTTCTGGCCATTTACAATAATTTTTATTGCCTGGCTTATTATTTTCTATATCACCAATTTATACGACCTGCGTTTAGCAGTTAACAACGGTGTATTTTGGCAAAATAGCAGCAGAACATGGCTAATCACTTCCTTGCTTTCAGTTGCCTTTTTCTATTTAATGCCTAATATTGGCATTGCTCCCAAGACCAATTTATTAATTTTTGTTTTTATCTTCGCCTTATTATTCTTTATCTGGCGCCAGTTTTATAATTGGTCGCTTAAGTCTTATTTGCCTAAGAATAATTTGCTAATCATAGGGCTAAATGATGAGGTAAAGGAACTAGCCAAGGAGTTAAATGAGAGATCTCATCTTGGCTATGTTATTTGTGCTATTATTAGCCAAGAAGAAACATTTAGTGAAATTTCTGGTATAAAAATCATTAATAGCTATAAAAATTTAGCAGAATTAGCCAAAGAAAAGAAAATTTCAGCAATAGTTATTTCAACTAATCCTCATGAATCAGCCGAGCTCAGAGAAGCCCTTTTTGCCTGCTTGCCTTTAAAAATCAGCTACTTCAGTTTACCGATCTTTTACGAAAACATTACTGGCAAAGTTCCAATCAATGTAATTAATCAGATGTGGTTTTTAGATAATTTAAGCGAGGGCAACAAAACCACTTTCGATGCCTTAAAAAGAGTATTTGACTTAATATTAGCCTTATTATCTATATTCATAACCATTGTTTTTCTTCCATTAATCGGCCTGATTATCAAGCTCGATAGCAAAGGACCGGTTTTTTTCACTCAAATCCGACTTGGCAAAAACGGCCTGCCCTTTCGCATGATCAAGTTTCGAACGATGAGGGAAGAGAATAACAACAGAACGTTAACGGTTGCGAACGACACCAGAGTAACCAGGGTTGGTTCTTTTTTGAGAAAAACAAGAATTGATGAGTTGCCTCAGCTTATAAATATAATAAGAGGAGAAATGAGTTTTATCGGCCCGAGACCGGAACGTCCAGAGTTGGTAAAAGAGCTGGTAAAAACAATTCCTTTCTATCAAGAGAGGATGTTAGTGAAACCGGGTGTAACCGGCTGGGATCAAGTTTCTGGAGAATATCATTCTCCAACAGAACAGGACACGATAAAAAAATTACAGCATGACTTGTTTTATATAAAGAATAGATCGTATTATTTAGATTTTTCAATTATTTTAAAAACAATTTACACAGTTTTTTCTAATTGTAAAGTAGTAAATAAGATATGAAAATAGAAAAATTTGAAGATATTATTTCTTGGCAAAAATCTAAAGAACAAACACTCGCTATTTATAAGTTATTTAAAGATAACAAAGATTTTAGTTTTAACAATCAAATTCAACGTGCAACATTAAGTATTAGCAATAATATTGCTGAAGGTTTTGAAAGAAGCAGTAACAAAGAGTTTAAATATTTTTTATATATTGCAAAAGGTTCTTGTGCAGAAGTAAGGTCAATGCTCTACATTGCTCTTGAACTTAACTACATTACGCAAAAAGATTTTGATAATATTAATTTTTCTGCAAATGAAATTTCAAGATTAATATCAGGTCTTATAAAAACTTTATAACATTATAACTTTTAACTTTATGAACTCACCCAAAGCATTAATTACTGGAATTACCGGCCAAGACGGCAGCTATCTGGCTGAATTACTTTTGGAAAAAGGCTATGAGGTTCATGGCACTATTCGTCGAGCCAGTACTTTTAATACCTCTAGAATCGATCACTTATACAAGGACCCTCATCAGCCGTCTACTGGAAAAGATCAAACCGGACGAGATTTATCATCTGGGCGCCCAAAGCCATGTCAGGGTTAGCTTCGATATTCCCGAATACACTGCCGATGTCACCGGCTTGGGTACCCTCAGGATTCTTGATGCAATCCGGGAATCAGGTTTAAAAACTAAATTCTATCAGGCTTCTTCCAGTGAAATGTACGGCAAGGCCTTAGAAATTCCATTGAAAGAAACTACCCCCTTCTATCCCCGCTCACCATATGGCTGTGCCAAAGTTTATGCTTATTGGATCACCAAGAACTACCGTGAAAGCTATAGTATGTTCGCCTGCAATGGTATTCTTTTTAATCATGAATCGCCTCGTCGCGGCGAAACTTTTGTGACTCGAAAAATTACACGAGGACTGGCAAGAATTAAACTCGGCAAAGAAGAAAAATTATTTTTAGGCAATCTAGACGCCCAAAGAGATTGGGGCTATGCCAAAGACTATGTCTACGGTATGTGGTTGATGATGCAAGAAGAAATCAGTGATGACTATATCCTTGCCACCAATGAAACCCATACTGTCAGAGAGTTTGTCGAAAAAACTGCAATGCATTTAGGCTTTGAATTGGTTTGGCAAGGCGAAGGCTTGAATGAGAAAGGAATCGATCAAAAAACCGGCAAAACCATTATTGAAATAGACCCAAAATACTTCCGTCCTGCAGAAGTTGATATTTTACTAGGAGATTATTCAAAAGCTAAGAATAAATTTGGCTGGGAACCGGAAGTGAAATTTGAAGAATTAGTAAAAATAATGGCCGAAGCGGATTTGGAAAACGAGTCAAAAAGTTTATAAAGTTAAAAGTTGTAAAGTTGAATACTACCTCCTTCTGTCATCTCGGAGCAAGTATAAATTGCCCCTTTAATAAAGGGGCGGCGAGGCGTTAGCCGAAGCGGGGATTTAAAATGTAGCTAACGAAACAATTATTTTAATTTACTAAAATACTAAATCCCCCTAGCCCCCTTTGTTAAAGGGGGAATAACACAGGTTTCACACTAACAGAAGATAAATATCTATGAACAATAATTTCAAAATCTACATAGCCGGTCATCAAGGTCTAGTGGGCTCAGCCCTCGTCCGCAAGCTTACCGAACAAGGTTACAATAATTTAATTCTTAAGACCAGGCAGGAGTTGGATTTACTGGATAGTCTTGCAGTCGCAAATTTTTTTAAAACAGAAAGACCTGAATATGTCTTTTTAGCTGCAGCAAAAGTCGGAGGCATTCTTGCCAATAACGACTTCCCTGCTGACTTCATTTACCAAAATTTACAGATCCAAAACAATATCATCCATAATGCATATTTAAATAAAGTTACAAAGCTTTTATTCCTCGGCTCTTCTTGCATCTACCCGAAAAATTGTCCGCAACCGATCAAGGAAGAATATTTGCTTTCCGGTCAGCTCGAGCCGACCAATGAACCCTACGCTATTGCCAAAATATCCGGCATCAAAATGTGCCAAAGCTACAACCGGCAATATGGCACCAATTTTATTTCAGTAATGCCAACCAATCTTTATGGCACAAATGATAATTTCGATTTGAACAGCTCTCATGTCTTGCCTGCACTACTCAGAAAATTCCATGAAGCAAAAATTAATAATACGAAAGAGGTTGTAATCTGGGGCACGGGAGCGCCAAAAAGAGAGTTTTTGCATGTCGATGACCTGGCAGAGGCCTGCATTTTTTTAATGGAAAATTATAATGAATCGGAAATTATAAATATCGGTACGGGCGTTGATGTTTCTATTAAAGAACTGGCCGAAACCATTGAAAAGATAACCGACTTCAAAGGCGAGCTTGTCTGGGATACCGACAAACCAGATGGTACACCAAGAAAACTTTTGGATGTAAGCAAATTACACAATCTCGGCTGGAAGCATAGGATTAGATTGGAAGAAGGTATTGAAGACACGTATAGATGGTTTAAATCAAAATAAATCAATTACAATGGAAAATAAAAAATCAAAAAAAAGAATCTTGGTTACAGGCGGAGCAGGCTTTGTCGGCTCTCATCTTTGTGCTCGGCTTCTTGAGCACGGCCATGAAATTTTGTGCGTTGACAATCTATATACCGGGAACAAAGAGAATATTAAAGACCTTCTAAATAATAAAAATTTTGAATTCATACGCCATGATGTTACCTTCCCCCTATATATAGAAACTGACGAAATTTATAACTTGGCATGTCCGGCATCGCCAATTCATTATCAAACAGATCCTGTGCAAACTACTAAAACTTCGGTTCATGGGGCAATCAATATGCTCGGACTTGCCAAGAGAACAAAGGCAAAAATTTTACAGGCTTCAACCAGCGAGGTTTATGGCGATCCAATTATTCACCCGCAAACTGAAGATTATTGGGGTAATGTAAATTCAATCGGGATAAGATCCTGTTATGATGAAGGCAAACGATGTGCGGAAACCTTATTTTTTGATTATTGGCGCCAACACAATTTACAAATTAGAGTAATTAGAATATTTAATACCTACGGGCCGAATATGAATCCTAATGATGGCCGAGTGGTTTCAAATTTCATAGTACAAGCCTTAAAGGGACAGGATATTACTATTTACGGTGATGGGAATCAGACTAGATCATTCCAATTTGTTGATGACTTGATAAATGGCATGATAAAAATGATGGAAAATGAAAGCCAATTTATCGGTCCGGTGAATATCGGCAACCCGAAAGAATTTACCATGCTTGAACTGGCAAAAAAAGTCATACAGTTAACTGGTTCTAGTTCAAAAATAGTTTTCCAGCCATTGCCGCAAGACGATCCCAAGCAACGACAGCCAGATATTACCCTGGCAAAAGAAAAGCTGGATTGGCAGCCAACTATCGAATTAGAAGAAGGATTAATTAAAACGATTTCTTATTTTAAAAATATTATTTAACCATCCCTTTACCTTACTAAATGAAATTTATTTTTAACCTAAAAGAAAAACTTGCCCATCCTGGATTTCAACGATATTTCAAAAATACCGGCTGGATGTTTTTTGGGCAAATGTTTTCTCTTTTAGTAGCTTTTTTTGTCGGAGCGCGCATTGCAAGATATTTGGGTCCCGAAAATTATGGGGTTCTTAATTATGTTCTTAGTTTTGCCGGGATTTTCGGCACAATAGCATCTTTAGGAATAGACAGCATCTTAAGCCGCGAAATTATCACATATCCAGAACAAAAAAATAAATTACTAGGAACCGGCTTTGGCATAAAAATATTTGGCGGCAGTCTAGCATTCATTCTGGCATCAATCTCAGTATTACTAATGGAAAATCAATTCTTAATCAGATTGTTAGTAATATTATATTCATCGGTCTATATCTTACAAGCGATAAATGTAATAAGCATCTATTTCCAGTCCGAAGTAAAAGCAAAAAATAATGTAAAGGTTCAATTGGCAGTCACAATTCTTTCAGCAGTGTTAAAAATTCTAATGATGATACTCCATAAGGGAGTCATCTTTATCGTATTCGTATATATTTTTGACTTCATTTGGCAAGCTATAGGATTTATTTGGATTTACAAAAGAAGTAACTTTAAAATTTCAAATTGGTCTTTTGACTTGCCATTGGCAATTAAAATATGGAGGAATTCTTGGCCCTTAATGTTAACTGCTGCAGTATCATTTATTTATTTTAAAATCGACCAAGTAATGATTGGTCGGCTCATGGGAAAGCAAGAGGTCGGCTGGTATGCCGCGGCCGTAAAGATAGCTGAAGTTTCATACTTCTTACCAGGGATAATCTGCGGTTCTTTATTTCCAGCAATAGTTAATGCTAAAAAAGTCGGAGTTGAATTTTATCATCGACGATTAAAAAACTTTTATTTATTAATGTCAATTATTCCAATCTTGATTAACGTGCCGATTATGCTCTTGGCTGAACCAATCATATTGATTTTATTCGGCCAAGATTTTATTTATTCAATAGGCATATTAAAAATATATACATGGTCTAGCATTGGACTATTCCTTGGTTGGGCCGTCCAATATCATTTAACATCTGAAAATTTCATTAAAACTATATTTTTTACAAATTTGATCGCGATGATAACAAATATCGCCCTAAACCTAGTGCTCATTCCAAAAATCGGACTATATGGGTCAGCTTATGCCACTTTAATTTCTTACTCAATACTTCCCTTGTCAGTCCTAATTTTGAAAATTAAAAAAATTGAAAATAAAATTGCGATTAATTCCTAATACTATGATTGGAGATAATAAAAAAATCATACCGATAGCCTTGGCGGCAGATAACAACTATGTTATCCCCCTAGGAGTAACTATTTTTTCAATTCTTTGCAATAAAAAAAATAATCATAGCATTGAATTTTTTATTCTAGATGGTGGCATTACTGACATAGAAAAAGAAAAAATTATAAATTTGATAAATTCTTACGATTCAACATCACATTTCATTCCGATAAGTGACGTACTCAAAGATAAAAATCTTCCTGAAATCGGCCGATTAAACAAAATGGCTTACGCTCGCTTATTTATTCCTGAAATGATAAAAAAGGAAAAAGTCATATATTTAGACACTGACATAATCGTTAACGGAGATTTGCAAGATTTTTATGATTTAAAATTTGATTCTGCATTTGCTGCAATGAATGAACCTGAGATGTTAAAAATTATAAAAAGAAAAAACAATCCAATATTGAATAAATATTTTAATTCGGGCGTATTAATCATTAACACGGACAAGTGGCAAAAACTTGACATAACAAATAAAGCCCTGGATTTTGCCATTAAATATCCAGAAAAAATTGAGACTGCCGACCAAGACGCTCTTAATTATACCTGCCAAGGCCTTTGGAGCGAATTTGACAAAAAATATAACCATGAAGTGATTTACAATGAAACAAATGACAGCGAAGACTCTGTGATTACACATTATATAGGCGATATCAAGCCTTGGCATTATGAGTACCCTAATAAAATTGGAAATTACGCCAAATATGCAAACAGCAGCCCTTGGAAAAATATTTGGCAGACAAGTCCGAGCTTTAAAAAAATTTACAAGAAATTATGGTTAAGTTTTAAATTAAAACTAAAGGCAATTCCCGGCCTGGAAATGCTCATCAACAAAATTAGATTTAAATATAATGCAAAATAGAAAAATAAAAATCTATTCGGATAAAAAATATTTAACCCAGGAAAATCATGAGGTGATACTTTTTCCATTTTGGGGAAAAAATAAAATTGAACTGGAAAATGAGATCGGCGGCCAGTTTGATGACTTCATAACCAATGGTCATAAATATTTTGAATTGACGCCAGTTGAAGATTGCGATTTTGTAGTTCTACCGGAAAATTATAACCATGAAAGATTGCCGGAATATCATTCTATTATCAGCTTAGCCAAAAACTTTAATAAACCGATATTGATTTTTTATTGCAACGATTCTGATGCAAAAATTAGAATAGACAATGCCATAATTTTCAGAACCTCGCTTTACAAAAATAATAGAGAAAAAAATGAATTCCCCCTTCCCGCATGGAGTGAAGATTTCTTGCAAAAATACAATAATGGAAATTTAAATATTAAACATAAAAAATTGATCCCAACCATTAGCTATTGCGGCTACACAAAAACCTTAAAAGATTATATCAAAGATTTGTTGCAAATTGACTATGGCTGCTGGCGCCCATTGAGACACGAGGCGATAAAAACTTTAAAAAATGATAAAAATATTTATAAAAAATTTATCATCCGTAATGATTTTTTTGGTGGAGCATATAAAAATAATTTCTCAGACAAAGAAAAAATTAAAATTGTTAGAAAAGAATATGCTGAAAATTTGATAACTGGCGAATATGCACTAGCCACCAGGGGGCGTGGGAATTTTTCTTATAGATTTTATGAAATTTTCAATTCGGGCAAAATTCCTGTTTTTATCAACACTGACTGCGTACTACCATATGAAAAATTTATTGCTTACAAAAATTATGTTGTTTGGCTAGAAGATAGCGAAGTTAAAAATATAAATCATTTACTTCTGGATTTCCACAACAAGATCGGTCAAGAAGATTTTATAAATTTACAAAAGGAAATAAGAGAAATCTGGGAAGAATGGTTCTCGCCTGACGGCTTTTTTAAGCATTTTTATCTTCATTTCAACCTATGAGGGAATCAATCATCCATGACAAATTAGATCATTTGCAGTTCAGTTCAACTATTGAAAATGGAAAATTTTTGGTTATTAAAACTAGTGATGGTGGCTATGGAGCACAGCTGACCGCCAAGGTCCTAGGAATGAAACTAGCCTATATATTCAACAGAACAATTTTATTTGATGATGCTTCAAGTTGTTATCTTGACTGCTACAAACCGACTTCGAACCTCAGCCTTTCAGGACTTGGAGATTATAAAAAAATTAAATTTGATTTCAACCAAAAAATGACAGACAAAGTTGTTTATTTAAATTTTTATGATTATTGGAACGATAAAAATCATCGAATAAACTTTGAGAAGTGGCTTCCTGATGAATTAAAAAAAGAAAGCATCAGTCATCGTTATTTTGTCGGCCAGCTCCTACAAAGATTTGAATTAAAGACTGAATGCAAGAACTACATTGAAGAAAAAAAACTTGAAATCGGATTTAAAACTCCCATAATCGGGATGCACATCAGAAGGGGTGATAAAAATACGGAATCACCATATATACCGATAAGAATATTTGAGCATTACCTAAAGAAGGCTTCAAAAAATACAAACATCCGAAGAGTTTTTGTCACAAGTGATTCAGAAAAAATTCTTGATCAATTGCCTAAAATTTCTGGCATCCAATACATTTTTGATAAGAATGAAAAAAGATATGACAATGCAAATGAGGAAATGTTAAAAAATTCTCCGGAGATAAGGAGACAAGAAACTCTAACCGCACTTAAAATCATTGAGTTATTATCCGATTGTAACCATATCGTGGGTCAAATAAACACTCATTTTACAAATTTGGCAAGTTGTTTAAATATTGCAAAAAATGGAAAAGAAAATAATGTAAGCTATGTCAATCGTGATTATAATGATACATATCTAAATAATGATCCAAATCCGTTCTTTTATTTTACGGATATCATAAGAAAATTTGGACATAAGGCGCTATTGCATTTTGTCAGAAAATATAAATCATTAATATTTACCAACGAAAAAATATATAATAAATTAAAATCTATCTATTATAGAAGAAAAATATAATTAAAATGAATAATCCCCTTTTCTCAATCATTACCTGCACATACAACAGTGAAAAATATTTGAAAGATAATATTGACAGCGTAGAAAATCAAACCTACAAAGACTTTGAGCATGTTTTTATCGATGGCGAATCTAATGATCAAACACTTGGCTTGATCAATCAATATAGCAAGAAAAATATCAATGTTAAAATATTAAAATCAAATCCGCATGGAATTTCAAATGCAATGAATATAGGTTTTCGTGCAGCTTCAGGAAAATATATAATATTTCTTCATTCTGATGACTTGTTTTATTCTTCATCGGTACTTGAAGATGTCGCATATTTTATAAAAAATAATGATTACGACTGGATCTATGGGCAAATTGAAGTTTTTGATGATAATAAAATCATAGGACTATTTCCTAGAAAAAAATTACTGCATGCAAATAATAAGAATTTACTAAAAAAATATCTACTGAAATTTTATAATTACATCCCACACCAGGCTGTATTCATCAAAAAGCAAATCCTTGAAGAATACAACGGTTTTGATGAAACAATCAGCTCGGCAATGGACCCAGACTTATGGCTAAAAATTAAAAACAGCACAAGCTGGACCTATATACCATTAATAATCAGCAAATATCGTCTACACAGAGGATCACAATCTTCTGCAAAAAAGAATCTGAAAGTTAATAAAGAAAATTCAAAAATCGTTGCAAAGCGATATTTGAACAAAATAGAAATGCAAATATATAAAATAGTTAATATTTTGCTGGAAAATAAGCACAATTATAAATAGATGAAAAATAAAAAAATAATAATTTTATGGCACAATGGAGGAAGATTGGCAAATCAGCTTTGGTTATATATAAATTTATTTTCCTACGCCATAGAAAAAGATATTGAAATTAAAAATCCATCCTTTTACGAGTACGCTAGATATTTTAAAAATGAAAAGCAAACTTTTGCTTCATTTTTATCTTATTTCTTACCGAGAAAAATAATTAAATTAATTTACCTTGGCTATGCAAAAATATCCCTGAAGATTAATAATAAAAATAGCATCTCAGCGGATGCACTAACTCTCTTACCACCCTCTACTGAAAAGTATCCTGATATTTTTAAAAAATTAGAAACTGGGGAAATTAATAGCCTCTATACCTGGGGCTGGTTATTCCGTAATCCTGAAGGAATTAAAAAACACCATCAAAAGATAATTGAGCATTTTAAGCCTAAAGATACATACCTAATAAAGGCGGAAAAGCATCTTGATTCACTAAAAAATTTTAAACATATTGTTGGAGTGCACATAAGACAGGGTGATTACAAAACAATAAACGACGATACTTTTACATTTTTCCAAGAAGAGGAAGTAAATATTTTTTTAATTGAATACTTAAGATATTTTAATCTAACGGACAAGGAGACGTGCTTTGTTATTGTTTCAGACGGCGAAATCAGCCTTAAAAAGTTTAATGAGAAACTGAACATAAGAAATTTTAAAGGCAATTTAGTAGAAGACTTATTCTTATTGGCTAAAACTGATATAATTTTAGGGTCAAATAGCAGCTACGGACAATTTGCCGCTTATTACGGCAACATACCGCACATTGCTTTCAATAACAAGGGTACAGACTGGTCACAACAAAAATAATAATATGCCATTATCACCAATCACACTATTCGTTTATAATCGACCGGAGCATACAAAAAGAACTGTTGAAGCTTTGCTTAAAAATGAACTTGCCAGCCAATGCGAGTTATTTATTTTTTCTGATGCCCCCAAGAACGAACAAGCAAAAAAAGACGTGCAAAAAGTTAGAGAATATATCAAAACTATTTCAGGCTTTAAAACTGTAACAGTCATAGAAAGAGAAAATAATTTTGGTTTAGCTAAATCAATCATTACTGGAGTTACAGACATTGTGAATAAACATGGCAAAGTCATCGTTCTAGAAGATGATTTGATTGCCTCGCCTTATTTTCTTAAATACATGAACGGGGCACTTGATTTTTATGAGCATGAAGAAAAAGTTATTAGTATTCATGGTTATATTTATCCTGTTAGCGAGGAAATGCCGGAAACTTTTTTTATCAAGGGCGCGGATTGTTGGGGTTGGGCAACATGGAAACGTGGCTGGGATTTATTTGAAGCCGATGGTCAAAAATTATTAGACGAATTGAAAGCAAAAAATCTTACTAAATCATTTGACCTTGGTGGTTACCCCTACACCCAAATGCTACAGGCGCAAATTAATGGTTTAAATAGTTCTTGGGCGATTCGTTGGTATGCGTCAGCATTTTTAAGAGATAAATTAACTTTATATCCAGGCAAGTCGCTTATTTCAAATCTTGGTTTTGATGATAGTGGCACTCACACCGGTTCGACCAACGCCTTCAAAACCGCTTTAACAGAAAAACCTATCACCATAGGTCAAATCCCAATTTCAGAAAATTTATCAGCTCTTAATTTAATTAAGAAATATTTTAATTCTCCCAAAATGAGACTATTGTCCCTATCTATAAAATTAAAATATTATTTTAAATTATTAAAAAAATATGTCTAAGCTATTGGATAGTCCGGAGCATAACGACAATAGAAATTATAATTACCAAAAAGAAAATTTTTATATACGTGATGAATTTTCTGTTATTTGTGATTGGATTCATGAAGGTTCAAAGGTAATTGATTTGGGCTGTGGCAATGGCTCTTTAATGAAATACATTTTGAATAAGAAAAATATAGAAATTGAGGGCATTGAAATTTCTACCACTGGTGTGGGTGCATGCTTAAACAACAACCTTAAAGCATCCGTGGGAGAAATTGACCAAGACAAGACTTACCTAAACTATTCAGATAACGAGTTTGATTACGCAATTTGTAATGTTACCTTGCAAATGGTGATGTTTCCGGAAGTCTTAATACGACAAATGAAACGAATTGCAAGATATCAAATTATTTCATTTCCTAATTTCGCCTTTTTCGGCAACAGAATCGACCTGCTTGTTCATGGCAGAATGCCCCTACCAATGATATATGGTTACGAGTGGTACAATACAGGACATATACATCAGTTGAGCGTCAATGATTTTATTATTTTCTGCAAAAGAGAAAAAATATCAATAGTTAAGAGCCATTATCTTGGATTTTATAAACCTTTGGCAACATATTTGTCAGCAAATTTTTTTTCTAAAGTTGGAATCTTTTTATGCAAAAAGTATTAAAAAAAATAATCAATAAAAACTTCTTTGAACCTGCCTGGTTTTCCATCTTGGCAAATCCTTATTTTATTGCCAGATATCAGCTTTTCAAAAAGATTCAAGAATTCTCTAAATCAGATTGGTCGGAAAAAAAAATACTCGATGTTGGCTGCGGTATAAAACCGTACCAGAATCTTTTTAAGCAGGCCGATGATTATATCGGAATAGACATAAAGGGCGGTGGTCACTATGATCAGGCAAAATATGTCGACCGATACTTTGATGGTATAAATATTCCTTTTGAAGAAAATTCATTTGATCTGGTAATCTGCACTCAGGTACTTGAACACTCCGAGAATCCGGTAGGTTTACTCAAAGAGATGAATAGAGCCTTAAAGAAAGATGGCCAGCTTTATCTTACGATGCCTTTTGTTTGGAATGAGCATGAAACTCCCTTTGATTTCAGAAGATTTACCCGCTTTGAACATGAAAGAATATTGAAGCAGGCAAATTTTTTAGAAAATAAAATTGAGCCGACTTGCGGAGTATTCGGAGTCTGTGGCCAACTGATATCAGCTTTTATTTTTGAAAATTTAGCCGGCAAAAACATATTAACAAAAATATTTGTTTCCCTGGTAATATGCTTCCCTGTCCAAACAATTTTTATAATCCTTGATTTTATCTTTAAAAATTCATGGATAACCCTGGATTATATAATTACTACTAAAAAATAATATGACTTATAATTTTTGCACCCTTTTCGATAAAAATTATTTAACTAGAGGCTTGGCATTATACAATTCCCTTTTGCGCAACTGCCCTGATTTTATACTCTGGATCCTTTGCATGGACAACGAAGCCTATGAATTGTTAAAAAAAATGGATTTGAGAAATGTAAAATTGGTTAGTTTGTCCGAAATCGAAGGTCCGCAGTTATTAAACGCAAAAAGCAATCGAAGCAGGGGCGAGTACTGCTGGACGCTGGCATCGGTCTTCACTTATTATGTTTTAAAATCCGAACCACAACTCGACAACATTGCCTATCTTGATAGTGACACTTATTATTTTTCTTCTGTAGAGCCGATCTATCAAGAAATGTGCGATGACTCCATCCTCATCATCAAGCATAATTATGCTCAAGAATTAAAATATTTAGAAAAAAAATCCGGTATCTACAATGTCACTATGGTAATTTTTAAGAATGACGAACGAGGACTGGCTTGCCTGGAATGGTGGAAAAATTCTTGTATTGACTGGTGTTACAATCGCTATGAAGACGGTAAATTCGGAGACCAGAAGTATCTGGATATCTGGCCGGAGAAATTCCCGGGGGTGCATATCTTAAAACATTTTGGCGCAAATGTTGCCCCTTGGAACATCAACAATTACACAATAACAAAAAAGGATAGCCAAATCTGGATCAATAATGAGCCATTGATTTTTTACCACTTTCATACTTTAAAAATTGTTTCACCGGAAAAATTTCAACTCTTTTCTTCTTTTTATAAGACCAGCCAAGCCAATATTGATTTGATTTATTCACCCTATCTTAATGAGATCAAGTCAATAATTAAAGATATCAAACTCATTGACCCAAATTTCAATAATGGCTATAGTAAGGGAGAAGACTGGAAAGAAAAAATCAAGCAAAAATGCAAAAGAATTTTGGTCAAACTCTATTACTCACGAAAAAAATATGAAAACTCCTAAAATTAAAATTCCGAAGATAAAAGTCAAAAATTCTGGCATTGTCGAGATGAAATTTTATGATGATTTTCCTGACGGCAACCTTGTAATCGGTGAAGCTAAAAAAAATATTCCATTTCAAATAAAAAGAGTTTATTATATCAACAATCTTTTTAGTAAACTCGCAGTTCGTGGCAAACATGCTCATAAGAAATTAGAGCAGATTATTTTTTGCATCAATGGCTCTTTTGAATTGATATTGGATGATGGGACCATCAAACAAAAAATTTCCATGGACAACCCTTATTACGGCGTACGCCTTGGCCCCCGGCTCTGGCACACGATGTCTAAATTTTCCAGCGACTGTGTAATTTTAGTATTGGCCGATGATTATTTTAAGGAAAGTGATTATATCAGAGATTATAAGACGTTTTTAGAATATATAAAAATATGATGATACCATTTATCGATCTTACACGCGAATGGCAATTTTTTGAAAAAGCTTTTTTGGCTGGCTTAAAGCAGTTTGGACGTGATGGACATTATGTCTTGGGTAAGTATACAGAAATTTTTGAAAAAAATTTTGCAAATCAAATCGGATACAAATATGCGATTGGAGTTTCCACCGGATTAACCGCACTTGAAATAGCTTTATTAGCACATGGCATCAATAAAGATGATGAAGTTATCACCGTCAGTAACAGTGCAGTTGCCACCAGCCTGGCGATTTCCAATATCGGAGCTAAGCCGGTTTTTTGTGATGTCAAAGATGATTTTTTGATTGACGAAAAATTGATTGAACGATTAATCAACAAAAAAACAAAAGCCATACTACCCGTTCATCTATTTGGAAAAATCTGCAATATGCGGACAATAAACCGCATAGCCAAGAAGCAAGGTTTAATCGTCTTGGAAGATGCTTGCCAAGCACATGGGGCCAGCTTCTCCGGAGATTCTGCAAAGAATACTAAAGCTTTCAGTTTTTATCCGACCAAAAATTTAGGAGCTCTGGGGGAGGCTGGCATGATAACAACTAACGATAAGAAGGTGCGCGATTTTGCTATTGCTTTCAGGAACTATGGTCAGAAAGAAAGGTATAACCATCTTATAAAAGGCAATAATTATCGCATTGATTCTTTGCAATGCGTATTTCTAGATACAAAGCTTAAAGAATTGGATAATTTTATTGATCGACGCAGATTTATTGCTCAAAGATACATTAATGAATTGTCAGAAATCCATGATTTCTCCATTGACCCTTTTGACCTTACCTCTTCTTATCATTTATTCGTAATAAGAGTACTTGATGGCAAACGAGATGAATTAAAGAACTACCTTAATAAGGAAGGAATCACCGCATTAGTCCATTATCCATCAACCATACATCAACAACCATGCTATCAAGCGGAATATGCCAAGATTGCCTTGAAAAATACCGAAAAATTACAAGAGGAAATACTATCCCTTCCCTGCTATCCATTTTTCACAGACATCGAACAGACCTTGGTCATTAATAAGATAAAAAAGTTTTTTTCATAAATATGCAAGCTGGCAACGAAATATATATTCTTATATAAATCTGAAAAATGAAAATATCAATAATAACTCCAACCTTCAACAGCGTAAAAACGATAAGTGACACCATCGAAAGTATTGTGACGCAAACACACCAAGATATAGAATACATCATTATCGACGGCGGCTCTACGGACGGTACATTA
>Ga0076208_107_pt1 | contig 24418 bp, 30 predicted proteins | sample RifGroE2_FD_67813 | JGI IMG/M metagenome (GOLD analysis project Ga0076208, IMG submission 67813) | Parcubacteria bacterium GW2011_GWE2_38_18
TGCCTGCCGATAAGCTTGTTGAATTTTTGTTTGAATTGAGCCATGACTAAAGAGTTTTATCCAGTAAAAAAATGAATAAACCGATGGCCGCGCAAATTTGCGCAACGATCCAAAAACGCATTACTATTTTTGGCTCAGACCAGCCGATGGCTTCAAAATGGTGATGGATCGGTGAAGATAAGAATATTTTCTTTCCTCTAAGTTTTTTTGATAAGATTTGAAGAATTACCGAGGCTGATTCTAGGACGAATATAAAACCGATTATGGGCAGGATTAAGGCGCTATTTGTTAACATAGCAATAACACCTAAAGTTACACCCAAGCTCATTGAACCTGTATCACCCATAAAGAAACGAGCAGGATGGATGTTAAACCACAAAAAAGAAAGCAAGGCGCCGACGATTACTCCGCAAAATGTTGCCAGATCGTATTTTCCTTGGACAAAAGCGATTACCCCGAAGGCGCTAAAACAGGTCATTAGTACTCCGCCAGCCAGTCCATCAAGTCCGTCTGTTTCGTTTACAGAAAATGCAGTTGCCACAATCACAAAAATGAAAATTAAAATGTATGACCAGCCAAGCTGTAGATTGCCATAAAATGGGATATGTAGGAAATCCCAGCCTAATTTGTAGTAAAACCACCAGGCCCCGACCGCAGCGATTCCTGAATAAATCATTAAACGATGCCTAACTTTAAGTCCCCCTCCGCCTAAAACACCCTTACCCTTAACATCAAGCCAGTCATCAACCATTCCCACCAAAGCTGAGGCGACCAAAGCGCCTAGCGGCAATAGGGTTTGGCTGCGAGAAAGAAAGTTAAGATCTTTAAAAATCTGCCAAGATGAAATTTTGGCGATATAATAAAAAAGTAAAGAAAATATCAAGACAGTCACCCAAATAAGCAGTCCCCCCATGACTGGTGTTCCAGCCTTGGCCGCATGCAATTGAGTGAAAATCGGTGTGGCGCCACTGCTACGAATATTCTTCCCCATTTTATATTTATAAAGAAAATGCGTAAGCAAAGGAGTCCAGGCGATTGCAAAAATAAAAGCCAGGGAGGTTAAAAATAATATTCTGACAATGTAAAAATTTTCCATAACTGATTATCTAAAATTTATTAAATATAAAGATGCGTGTGCGATTAATAAAAACAAATTTGCCAAAAGCGCAGTTATCAGCAAAATATGGGAAATAAATCGATCATTCTTATAATTATTAACTAAAATTAAATTTATGAAAAAAATAACTAAAGCCAATAATGGCAGTGTGAATAACTGCTTGTCGCTGCCTATAAGATTTGCGCCAAAATCAACATTATAATGAAGAATAACTTGATCTGCCGTATTTTTCTGATTAATGACAATTGCGATAATCCAATTGAGTAGATTAATAAAGACAATCGAGGCGAAATATATTTTAAAATATAAAAAACTGAACAAATTGCCTGCCAATCCTTTTAGCCATAGTCTGAATAAAAATATATTGTTTAAAATTTTAGAAAAAAATACCATAATTTATATACTATTCATTTTAATCATATTAATAACCTTAACATATTTAAATCAATTTATAAAGATATTTTAAATAAATACTATTTTGTGTTATAATAAATTCAATAAAGTGGAATTAGGGAATAAATAATTTTAAATGCTCAACACTCAACAAATCAAAGAAATTGTCATCAGTTTAAAAATTCTAACCGAAGCTGATTTTCTTAAAATGGAAAAAGAAGCATCAACTGCCAATCTTAAATTGGAGGATTATTTGATTGATAAAAAATTATTTACTCAAACATCGCTCTACGAAAAAGCGGCAAAAGTCTTTAAATTACCTTTTGTAAATATTAAAGAATTGGCAGTCAGAAAAGACGTATTGTTTATCATTCCTGAGCCTGTTGCTTCAACCCATAATCTGATTGCCTTTGAAAGCAGTAATAAAGAAATAAAATTAGCAACCCTTGATCCTAATAATCTTGAAATTTTTGAATTCATAAAAAAGAAAACCGGTTTAAAGCCCATAATTCACTTAGCCTCTCCGGATGGCATTCAATTCGCGCTTAAGCAGTACCATGAAAATCTGAAAGCAGAAATTGATAATCTTGAAGCGGGAGCCATCAAGGAACAGCAATCAGGTGAAGATTTAAAAAAACTTGCCGCTGACTTGCCGGTAGTCAGGATAGTCGATACTTTGCTTGAATATGCGATTTTTGAAGACGCCAGTGATATACACATAGAGCCGGAAGAAAAAGAAATCAATGTCAGATATAGAATCGATGGAATAATGAGAAATGTGATGACATTACCGAAAACTGCTCAACTCGGTTTGATTGCTAGAATTAAAATTCTGGCGAATTTGAAGGTTGACGAGCATCGCCTACCTCAAGACGGACGTTTTAAGGTAAATAATAAAGATTATAAAGTATCTTTCCGTGTATCTATCATCCCTACTTTTGATGGCGAGAAAATAGTTATGCGTCTTCTGAGGGAAAAAGCGCAAATCTTAAATTTGGAGCAGTTAGGCTTTCAACCAAGTCAATTGGAAATAATTAAAAGAAACATAAACAAGCCTCATGGCATGACTTTGGTAACAGGTCCTACCGGTTCAGGAAAAACCACTACGCTTTATACTGTTTTAAATATTCTTAATACGCCGGACGTTAATATCTGTACTATCGAAGACCCGATAGAATATAGGATGCCTCATGTTAATCAATCTCAGGTAAACTCTAAAGTCGGATTTACCTTTGCTAACGGTCTGAGAGCATTTTTACGGCAAGATCCGGACATTATCATGGTAGGTGAAATCCGAGACGAAGAAACTGCCGAGATTGCTATCCATTCGGCGATGACCGGTCATTTAGTTTTATCAACGCTTCACACCAATAATGCGACCAATACCTTGCCAAGGCTTTCTGATATGGGGGTCCCATCTTTTTTAATTGCCACGACAACAAATCTAATCATTGCCCAAAGACTAGTTAGAAAAATCTGCACCAACTGCATCCAAAGTTACAATCTTGATGCCCAGACGGTCGAGGACTTGTCCAAGCAATTTAATCTGGAAATAATCCTTGAAACCATGGTGCGAGAAAAAATTTTAGTAGAAAATGCTAGTATGGATAAATTGCTTTTTTATCATGGCAAGGGCTGCAAGCAATGCAATAACACAGGCTTCAAAGGCAGGATCGGTATCTACGAAACACTGGAGATAACTCCGAAAATTTCTGAATTAATCTTAAAAAAAGCTACTGAATCAGAAATCAAGATTGCTGCCGTGGGGCAAAACATGATCACCATGGTAGAAGACGGCTTTATAAAAGCGAATAGCGGTATTACTACCATAGAAGAGATTATGAGGGTAACAAAAGAATAAAATCAATAACAAATAATTTATGAGTGTAAATCTAACAAATTTCTCCTCCACCGATGCTGAGGTTGCGCCAGTAAAAAAAGAAGAGACAAAAAAAATGGGCATGGTCGAAAAAATAAATAATTTATTATTAGTTTTTTCAAGAATCAAGTCATCGGAAAAATTATTTTTTGTACAGAATCTCGGCATCATGTTAAAAGCCGGCGTTTCCCTGCTTATGTCTTTGAGAACACTGGCAAAACAGTCCAGCAGCAAGAAATTTGTCACTATCATCAATGACATGGCAGACAATGTAGAAAAGGGCAAGACTCTGACAGAAAGCTTAAAGCCACATGAAAAAGTATTCGGCGAGTTATTCATAAACATGGTTGAGGCTGGAGAAATTTCCGGTAAATTGGAAAGCGTACTTACTCAGCTTTTTACTCAAATTAAAAAACAACATAAATTAGTTTCTAAAGTAAAGGGTGCAATGACATACCCTATTGTTGTACTCTCGGCGATGGGGGCGATCGGTACTTTTATGATGATAGTTGTTGTGCCAAAGCTGACCTCAATGTTGAAAGATTTCGGCGCAAAGCTTCCTTTGCCGACGCAAATTCTGATTACAGTCAGCGATACATTGGTAAACAACGGCCCGCTTGTTTTATTATGCCTGATTGTTTTCATATTTATTTTCATTAGGATTTTAAAAACATATCGAGGCAAGTACTATTTTCAATCGATAATTTTAAAGTTGCCGGTTGTCTCTCCGATTGTAAAAAAAATTAATTTGGCAAAATTTGCCCGGACCATCAGCTCTTTGCTGAAAACCGATATTATGATCATAAAGAGTTTTCAGATCACCGCAAACGTATTGGGCAATTTGCATTACCGTGAAGCAGTAAACGAGATTGCGGAAAAAATAAAGAAAGGCAGTACTATAAACGAAGTAATTTCACAATATCCGAAATTATTTTCACCAATCGTGGTTCAAATGGTTAATATTGGAGAACAAACCGGTGAACTAGACGAAATTTTAGAAGAATTGGCGCAGTTTTATGAAGAGGAAGTTGATCAAATTATGGACACGTTGCCTTCGATATTGGAGCCAATTCTAATCTTGGTGCTTGGTACGGCGATCGGCGGTATGGCAGTCGCTATAATCATGCCGATGTATTCCTTGTCAAATTCTATTTAAATCAATGAAAAATTTTCAAAAGGGGGCTTTGCTCATGAATGTAATGGTTAGCATATCAATCATGGTTTTGTTAACCACTCTTTCCATCCCCTATTTCAAAGAATATCAAACGAACTTGAAGCTCAGTTCAGCTGTTAAAAGCTTGGGTTCTGATTTGCGTTATGCTCAGCAACTGACAATTTCAGAACAGATTCCTCACCAAGTTGTCTTGGATAGAATAAATAGCAGTTATGAATTATTAAAGATTGATCTTGCTACTACCACCATCAAAAACATAGAATTCGATCCTGAAATATCCTATCAGCAGATCAGCAGTTTAACCAATGATAAGGTGATTTTTAATTCTTACGGCGGCGTTTCAGAGGCTGGTCAAATAATTTTACAAAATTCTGCAGGTCAGACTAATGTAATCAATATAAAGCCTTCCGGCTATATAGAACTATCTCAATGAATATAAAAAATAATAACCGGGGTTTTTCCTTGCTCGAACTGATCACCGCTTTTTCCATCTTAGGGCTTGTCACCATCGCTTTGCTTCAGGCATTCCCCTTCGGTTTGGCGGCAAATCGTGAAGCAGAGAATAATTCCGTCGCTTCATATTTAGCCCAGCAGAAAATCGAAGAGCTTGGCTCAGTAGCCTATTCTGATATCGAGGTAGGCATAATTGAACCGAAAAATAGCGTTGTCACCCATCCAGGTTTCCAGCGGCAATCAGAGGTTTCTTATGTCGATGGAAATATGACCGAAATAGCTTCTGATTTAGGCTTGAAAAAAATTTCAACCACGATTTATTATACCAGTCCGCAGTCACCGGCAGAAAAAATTTATAATCTAACTACCTTGGTAAGCAAAAAATAAATGATGAGAAATATTTATAAAGAAAAAGGCTTTACTTTGACTGAGATCGTCGTAAGCATTTCCCTGTTTCTGGTTATCATCTTGATGGTTTCTTCAATCTATAGCATGGTCCAAAAAGCATATAATCAAGGCTCGAATGAAGCTGAGTTGTTGCAGAATGCCAGAGTTACCCTCGATAGGATGTCTAGGGAATTGAGGCAGTCCGTCAAAATAGTTACTGACTTGCCTGTTTCCGAGGTAGATCCCTTGAATCTCCCGGTAGATTCAATCCAGTTTCAGGACGGTCATGACCTGGGACAGATTACCTACATCAGATACTACCTCGACGGTACAAGCTTAAAAAGATCACATATCGGCTACTATTTTAATTCTGATCCTGCCACGTATGTTTACTGGAATAGTGTGGATGTTGGCGGTGGTCCACCTGTAGAGGCAATAATCAATACTAATGTAGTTGGAGAATATTTTGATGATTTGAATTTTTGGGGATCGGCCGGCCTGATAAATATTTCAATATCCCTCCAAAAAAATCAAAAAAAATTTACTGTTAATACGTCTGTATTCACAAGAAACTAGATGAAAAGAATAAATCAAAAAGGAGTTGCATTGATCCTGTCGATGATAACTATGTCATTAATCTTATTTTTAATGATGTATTTTTTGAATTTTACAGCAACAGAAACAAAGATCTCCAAAAGCCAAACTTTTAGCACTAAAACCTATTACTTGGCAGAAGCTGGCATAAATGAAATGATTTGGAAGATTAAAAATGATGCTAACTATAAAAACGATTTCGAAAGCAACCCAAACTGGGAAACTTCTTTTACAAGAACCAATCCTTTCGGCGTCAATTCCGGATCTTATGAAGTCTCTATAAAGAACACAAGCCAAGCTCATGGCGAAATTATTTCCAAGGCCAGCTTTATTGTAAATGGAAACAAGACCAGCCAAAGGATAATCAAAACTTCTATTTATAAAGCTATGGGGCAATCAGGCATCGGGAATAATGCAGGTTATTCTGACGGCAACATTGAAATTACCAACAGCACCGTAAATTATCAGGGCGGAGCGCATTCAAATAATGTTTTTAATATAAAAAATAATAGTACTGTAAACATAGCCGGCAACCTGCAAGCAGTCGGCAACTTTTTGACTTCCGGAGCAATTTCAACAATTAACATTAGCAGTTCAACCTATGCCTCAAACTTCCCTCTTGGTCCGGCTACGCCGATTGATATGCCGGCAATAGATTTTAATTCGGCATCATCAACGTCTTTCAAAAATTTAGCAGTCAATGTATACACAGCAAATCAATTTGAAGGATTACTGGAAGATAATGAAAATTTAATTCTTAACCAAGGAATTACCTATGTAGTTGGAAATACTGAAATTTCCAAGGCAGAAAGTTTGACCATTCCAGGAGCGTTAGTGGTCGAGGGAGACTTGGCCATTGATGATGACAGCGTAAATATTAATGTTACTCATGTGCCTGGACAGCCATCGGGCCTATTAGCAACCAATAAAATTGACTTTGATGGCGAGGTGGGAAATGTCAGTATCGAAGGAATCATTTATGCGGCAAATTTAGTAAATATAAAAAATATAGATAATGGCGGGATTTTTAATGTGACCGGAGGGATAGTTGGCAGAAAATTAACCATTGAAGGAGTGGCTAGAACTGTTAACATAATCCACGACAATCAAATCTTGATTGATGTGCTGAAGGCTACTGAATTTTCACCGGTAATTTTAGTTGATCATTGGGAGGAAGAGTATTAATTATTCTTAATTTATATGCTAAAATAAAAATAGAAAAAAAATGATACTCCATAATTCTTCAAACTTTCCACTAGGTATCGATATATCGGATTTATCGATAAAAATCTGCCAATTGAATAAAATCGGTAACAATATTTTTATCCAAGCAACTGCAAAATCCGATCTTCCCAAGGGCATGATTGAAGATAGCAGGATCATTAAAAAGACCGAACTGATTAACTTGATTCAGGATCTTGTTTCGAATCCAAAAATGGGCAAATTTTCTTCTACTGATATTGCAGTTTGTCTGCCGGAAAATAAAACTTTCGTTAAGCTTATTACTATTGAAAAAAATCCCAACGATCTTGCCGAAGTAATAAAGATTGAGATTGAAAAATATATTCCCATGGCAGTCGAAGAGATGTATTTTGACTGGCAGATTATAAAAAATTTACCCCAAGGACAATTAGTCTTAATCGGTGCGGCGCCAAAGGCAATCGTTGACGAATACTCGCAATTATTCAATAATTCAGGATTTACTGTCTCTGCTTTTGAAATCGAATCAACGGCAATCTGCAGAGCGCTCCTAAAAGAAGAAAGCAACAAATTCAAAGAACAGGAAATAACCAATTACGGTATAATAGATATTGGTGAAAAGCAAACCAGTATGATTGTTTATTCATCCGGCACAATTCTATTTACCGTTTCAATGCCAATCTCAGGCGAGATGATAACTCAAAAGATTGCAGACAGTCTTCAGATTGATTTTGATCAGGCAGAAAAAGCAAAAATTTTATGCGGCATGGACAAGGATAAGGCAGCGGGCGTGGTAGGTGGTATTATTGATAAAGTGATTGAAGAGCTGGTTGACAGGATAGAAGATGTTAACAAATTCCATGATTATCATTATTCTGATTATGGAAAAATCAATAAGCTTTTGCTGTGTGGCGGAGGTTCAAATATATTGAATCTGCACACCACATTAAAAAATAAATTAGGTATTGAAGTTGAAATCGGCAATACCAAGTCAAATTTAAGCAGTAAAGAAATAATCAATAAGATCCCCTTATTAAAGAAGGTAGATATAATTGAAAACGAACCAGGCTGGGCAACTGCAATCGGTCTTGCATTAAGAGGCGTATTTGTTGATGAAATATAAAGTTGAAATAGATTATGATTACGCTCAATTTAATTTCTCAGGAATCAAGAAGGGAAATAAAATTAAAAAGAATATATGACCTCTTGAAAAGCACGTATCTAACCTTGCTTATTCTTGCTATTTTAGTTTCTATGATGTTTTTGATCGCTCGAATAGTTTTGCAACAAAACTTTAATAACGTAGTCTCTCAAACAACCCTGATTACCAAAAACAGTCAAGAATATAATTCTAAAATCAGAGAAATTAATTCAAAAATAACGTCAATAAACCAAGTTCAAAATGAATTTATCCCTTGGTCCAATGTCCTCTTGGAATTGTCAGAAAAATCCCCTAGTGATATTTCTCTGACTTTTCTGCAGGTAAATCAAGAGCGTAATAGCATCAAAATTAAAGGCACTGCTGGAACTAGGGACAGCCTCTTGTCTTTTAAAAACAATCTTGAAAGCTCTACTTTTTTTTATCAAATCAATCTTCCGTTAGCTAATATATTTGAAAAAAATAATATCTATTTTGAAATTGACGCCAAGCTTAGAACTGAGAATTTAAAGACATTATGAAAATTGATTTGAAGAAAATCAAACTTAAAGAGAGGATAATACTCTTGAATGCAGCAATAATAATCATTATTGCCGGCATTTTATTGCTTTTGATTTTTCCCAGCATTTCTTTGATAAAAAAAATACAATTCAATATCCAATCACAGCTCGTTGAACTAGAAAATAAATATAATAAAGCGCAGATATTAAGACAAACTTCGAGCAATCTTAAAAAGGTTGAACCGCTAGTAGGCCTTTTGGACCAGGGTTATGTAAAACAGGAAAACGAAATCCAATTCATTACTGCGCTGGAGGAGCTAGCTGTAAAAAATCAGATTTCACAAAAGCTAAATTTAGGAAATATAAAAATTAATAAAACAGTACCTCAAAAAGTCACCTTGCAAATAAATACTAGGGGGCAATTCCCGGATCAGGTTAAATATTTAAGAGGGCTTGAAAAATTAAACTTTTATATCAACGTAAAAACAATTGAAATAATTAAAAATTCTTCAGAGAAAGAAGATGACACCAACATGACATTGGTTGTTGATACTTACTGGCAATAATATGATTACTATATCAAAAAGGCTGATTTTTTACGTTTATTTATTAGTTGGTTCTTTGATCGCAATAGTTTTATTTTTTACCTTGTTGTTTTTATATAAAAATGTTTTTAACTCTAGCGCCGTTTACGATGAAATAATTTCATTACAAAAAATAACCGTCACCGAAGCAGTAAATATGAGAAAATTCAATGAAGCGGTTGAAAGGATAGACAAGAAAGCAAATGCAAAAGAGATAGAAATAAGCAAAGATATATTCCAATAAAAAACTGACCTTTTATAGGTCAGTTTTTCTTTATAAATCCGGTGAAATTTTTCTCAATCTGGAGATTATAGGGGGTAATATTTTTATCAATTTTTCCACTTCTTGGACAGTATTGTATTTACCCAAGCTAAACCTTATGGAGCTATGGGCCACCTCAATCTTTATGCCCATGGCAACAACTACATGAGAAGCTTTTAAGCTATTAGAGGCGCAAGCAGAACCGGTAGAAACAGCGATACCCGCTAAGTCAAGCGCGATTAAGATAGATTCCCCTTCAACCCCCAAGAATGAAAAATGTGCATGAGCCGGAGTTGAATTTTCTCGATCAGTATTTAGGACGACATCCGGTATGTTTTTTTGTATTCCACTGACTAACAGATCTCTAATTTCTGAAATTTTTTGATTATTTTCTTGTATTTTTTCTGAGTCTAAATTTTTCAATGCTTTCCCTAGGCCGAGTATACCTGTAGTGTTTAAAGTTCCGCTGCGACGATTATTTTCATGATGACCACCTAGCTGTGTAGCGCTGATCGGTGTGCCTGATTTTACAAATAATAAGCCGACGCCTTTCGGGCCATAAATTTTATGTCCGGAAATTGAAAGAAGGTCAATGTAATTATGCTGGGTATCACAACTTAAAAAATTTGCCGCTTGGGTGGCGTCCGTGTGGAAATATATCAGATCAGGCTTGTCTCCCCTTTCACTCGGTTCCCTATTTTGCCAGGTTTTGAGTTTATTCTCGTTATTTTTTTTAATGATTTTCCCAATTTCTCTAATTGGCTGGATACTGCCGACTTCGCTGTTGACATACATAATTGAAACCAGAACAGTATTATCCTTGATTGCATTTCTAAGCTCATCTAGATCAATTACGCCGTTTGGTTTAACTGAAATATGTGAAACTTCAAAACCTTCGCGCTCTAATCCGGCAATCGGTTCCAGGACTGAATCATGTTCGATTACAGAAGTGATAATATGTAATTTTTTTGCGCCTTTATTTTTTTTATTAATTGCTTTAGCCACGCCATTTATCGCTAGATTATTGGCTTCGGTTGACCCTGAGGTAAAAACTATCTCATCTGGCTGGCAATTCAAGAAATTTGCAGCATGAGTTCTGGCTTGATCAACTCCTGCCATAGCTTTTTGGCCAAATCCATGGATCGAAGAAGGATTGCCGAAATTTTTCGTGAAATACGGCATCATTTCCTTTAAAACATCTTTGTCCACTGGAGTAGTGGCGCTATGATCAAAATAAATTTTCTTCATAAAAGATTCTTAAACAGCTATTACGCTTTTTACAGCAGGAGCAGCTTTTATAACCTCTGCTTCAATCCCCTGTTTTAGGGTGATTTGAGACATGGGGCAGTGTGAGCACATACCGAGTAATTCTACTTTTAAAACACCTGTAGCCTCGTTAAAATCTACTACATGCACATCTCCGCCATCCATTTGAAGCGATGGCCGAATTTTATCTAAAGCCTGGTTTATTTTATCCATCATATATTATTTCTTAAATTATTTTAAACTGATTTTTTATCATAATTTTCAATAGCCTCGTGCAAGGCTTCTAGTCCAAGCATGGAGCAATGAATTTTTGGTGCCGGCAACCCACCAAGGTCATTAACGATATCATCTTTTTTTACTGCCAAAGCTTCCCTGAAGGTCATACCCTTGATTCTGTCGGTCAATGCTGATGATACTGCTATGGCAGCAGCGCAGCCGAGCGTTTCAAACTTGATGTTCTTAATAAAATTTTCACTCTCTTGCCCGTTTTTTTTCTTTCCGACTTTGAGATATATTTTCATCACATCGCCACAAGCCTGATTACCCTTCTGTCCGATCGCGTCGGCGTCTTTAATTACCCCTTGGTTATGAGGTTTTTTAAAATGCTTGATCACTTGGTCTGTATATAACATAAAAAATTTAAAAATTAAAATTCAAAATTAATAAGTAGGTAATGATTTAATAAATTTTTACCGGTGTTCCAACTTCTGCCCAGTCGTACAGAAACTTTGCTGGCCCCACTCCTAGGCGGATGCAGCCATGAGAAACTGGTATGCCTAAGTGGTTCGCGCCTTCTTTTTTGCCACCCGGCCATTCCGGTAATTCGTGAAAGCCGAATCTACCGCCGGCAATTCCTTGCCAATACGGCATCCACAGTCCGTAAGCCCTGGACCAAGCTTTGGGATGTTTATTGCTGATTGTAAAATTTCCTTTTGGCGTTGGTGTGCTGGCCTTGCCGGTAGAAACTCTGAATTTATCCATTCTTACTCCGCCTAAAAAATATGATAACTCTTGTTTTTTTAAATTTACTTCGATCCGTTTAGCCAATTTCATTTTCTCCTTGTTTAATGGGTCAAACCCTTGCTTTATCTCATCCCCATCTTTAAAACCATCTCCATCAGTATCAGGATTTGTCGGATCGGCTTTAAAATTCAATTCCATCCGATCACTCAATCCATCTTTGTCTGCGTCACTTTTCTCTAACTTAATCTTTGGCTCAGAGTTATAAGGCGAGTAGCCATTTATCAATTCTTCCCTGTCACTGTAGCCGTCACCGTCGGTGTCAGGATTATTCGGGTCGGTATGATAAATAGATATCTCATCGACGTCTTTTATGCCATCTCCATCTGCATCATCCATGCTAGCGGCATTTACCGAATAAACGGATGACAACACGGTGAAAAGAATTAGAGAAAGAAAAATTAATTGTTTTTTTGTCTTTGTTATATGTTTAATTTAATAATTCACTTAATTTAATATCGTTTAGCGACTGATTGATTGATGTCTGGATTTTACCTAGCGCAGAATTCACCTCGCAGCTGCAAGCCTTACTACAATAACGCTTTCCATCGTCGTTTAGACAGTAAAAAAGCTGGCTTTTACCTTCCAAGGCTTCGATTATCTCAAAAACGCTGATTCTAACTGAAGCTTTCGCTAAACTATAGCCACCAGACATCCCTTTGTCCGCATTGACAAGTCCCGCCTTCTTCAATCGGGAAAATATCTTTTCCAGATAGGCCAAAGAGATCTTCTCCTCATTCGCAATACTTGATAATGATACATTACCATTATTAAGATTTTTATTAAGATTCTTGGCCAGCCTGATAATCGCTCTCAGGCCATAGGTTGTCTTGGTGGAAAATTTCATACATTAATACCGCCTAATTTGGGTGGTATTTATAATGTAACAAAAAACAATAAGGGTGTCAAATGTTTGACAATCCCTTTCTCATGTGTTATCCTAAATTTAGTTAAAAATGGTCAGAGATGGCTGTTTTTCATTTAATTATTAATTAACTTTGAGAGCTCATGTTTGGTAATTCCAAATGTGGAAAACAAAATTATGTCTACAAAGAAATCGGGCGGCTCCACATCACTCGGCAGAGATTCCAATTCCCAACGCTTGGGGGTTAAACTCTACGCCGGGGAAAAAGCCCAAGCTGGATCTATCATTATTAGACAGCGTGGAACAAAGTACCATCCAGGTCGAAACGTAAAAATCGGCAAGGACGACACCCTGTTTGCAATCGCAAGCGGAGTAGTAAAATTCTCAGATAAAAAAATCATGGGGTTTAATAATAAGCTCAGACAGATAAAGGTAGTAAACGTGGTTGAACAGAAGATTGCAGAATAATATTTTGAGTCAAAAAAAAAGAACATGGAATTTTTCATGTTCTTTTTTTTGCCCCTTTAACAAAGGGGCTGCGAGACGAAGTCGAAGCGGGGATTTTAAATGTTGCAAAAGAGATATTGTAAAAATTTTTCACGAACTAAATCCCCCTAACCCCCTTTGTTAAAGGGGGAATAAATCCTCTTATACCAAAAGGTGAAAAGAGAAAAATATTTTACTCCTTTCCACCAACCAACGCATCAACCGCTGCATCCATTTGAGGGTCTTTGTTGTTTTCGTAATCCTGTTGAGTTAGGTCAATAACTTTATCAGGTGTAATTCCCTTTTCATTTATATTATTGCCTTTTGGAGTCATCCATTGGGCGATGGTGATTTTTAGTGATGAGCCGTCTTTAAGATTTTCGATAATTTGTACTGACCCCTTACCGAATGATTGCATGCCGATTATTTTTGCTTTGCCGTAATCTTGTAAAGCTCCGGCTACGATTTCTGAAGCAGAGGCACTACCTTGATTGATCAGTACGACAGTCGGATTGTTGAAATAATCATTTTTCTTTTCATTGCCAAATTTTTCGCTGACAATGACGCCCTTATCAACCCACTTACTAGCAACCGTAATTGCAGTGTCTAAGTAACCACCCGGATTATTTCGCAGGTCAACAATTATTCCTTTTGGATTCTTTTGGATGATTTCTTCAACAGCCTTATTGAATAATTCTTCCGTGTCATTATTGAAATTCGTAATAGTGACCACGAATAAATTATCTTTTCTCATCTCAGTCTTAACGCTGTTTACAACTATCAATCCTCTGATTATTTTAATTTCTACTCCTTTTTCTTGGCCTTTCTTTAAAATATTTAAAGCTACTTCAGTATCTTTGGGACCCCTGATCTTGCTAACTGCCTGATCCACCGTCATATTTATAGTCGATTCTCCATTTATGGAAATTATCTTATCTCCAGCCATTAAGCCTGCTTTTTGAGCGGGCGAATCCGGTAATGGAGCGATAATCACTAAGCCACCTTTCTTGATTCCGATTTCTGCACCAATGCCTTCGAAGGTACCGGCTAAATCGTCATCAAAACTTTTGGCTTCTTTAGGGTCCATAAAAATAGTGTAAGGATCATTGCTTGTCTTTCATCACATAATCCTTTTTTATCAGTTCCCAGACATCCCAAAAAAGATTAAAATCTACGTCAGCTTCTAAGTTACTTGCCTTGCTGTTCAAGTTCAAAACTTTTCCTACAAAACTGACATCAGTAAATATTACCTCTTTATTATTTTTATTCGTAAAATAAACTCCTGAGACAAAAGACCCACTCATTAGTAATATGATTGAAAAGCCAATTACAATTTTTTTAAACACCGGTTTTTTTGTTTCTAAATTATTTTCCATACTTTAAATTAATAATAACATTTTAATAATATCACACTTTATTTAGGCAAACAAACACTGCTTAGAGGGGCTTGATGTAAGCCTGATTTTAAATTAAACTTATTAGTATAGTTCAATAAATTAATACGCAAATACAGTAGGTATGTGTTTGATGAGTAATAACATAATACATTAAATATGTCAAAATTCATAATTAAGGGGCAATCACGATTGAGCGGTGAAATAGAGGTTAGCGGCGCAAAAAATTCCGCTTTAAAAATAATTCCAGCCGCTTTGCTTTCGGACGAAAAAATAACAATCACCAATCTACCAGACATTGAAGACGTGAGTCGTTCCCTCGAGCTTTTGGAGGATTTGAAGGCAGATGTTAAATTATCAAAAAATCGTTGTGAAATCCAGATTGCAAATTTAGATAAAAATAGCCTTGATCCGAAATTTGCCAACAAACTTCGTGCTTCAATAATGTTCGTTGGACCGATTTTAGCAAGAGTGGGTGAGGTTAAATTTTCCCATCCGGGAGGATGTGTTATCGGCGCAGGCACCAGGCCGATTGATTTATTTTTGGAAGGCTTCAAAGCGATGGGCGCAGAAATAAAATGGGAAGACGGCTCTTATCATTTGAAAGCAAAAAAACTTAACGGCTGCAATTACTTTTTTACCACTGTCAGCGTGACTGGTACGGAAAGTTTAATGATGACAGCTGTTTTGGCTTCAGGCACCACCATCTTGAAAAACTGTGCCATGGAACCGGAAATCAAAGCCTTGGCTGATTATCTAAATGAACAAGGAGCAAAAATCAAGGGAGCTGGTACTTCAACTATTACAATTGAAGGCGTAGAAAAGATCGGTGCCGGGACCTTTAATATCATCCCTGATCGCATTGAAACCGGTACGTTCGCTATTATGGCCGTTGCCACGAAATCTGAAATTAAAATTACCAAGTGCGTTCCTGAGCATGTTGAATCATTACTTTCAATATTTAAAAAAATTGGCATAAAATTTGAAACAGGCGATGATTGGATTAAAATATTCAAATCAGATAATTTTTCTTCTTTCAGCATTAAAACTCATGAATACCCTGGCTTCCCTACCGATTTGCAGTCCCCGTACACCATACTGGCTACACAAGCCAAGGGCAGCTCAATAATCCACGAGACTATCTATGATCGCCGTCTTTTGTATGCTGATATGTTAACTCAAATGGGTGCAGACATTATAATGTGCGATCCGCATCGGATTGTTGTTAACGGCCCGACTCAGCTTTATGGCAAGAAATTAACCAGTCCAGATCTAAGAGCCGGTATTGCCATGATTATTGCCGGGCTGATTGCTGAAGGAGAAACAGAAATTGATAATATCTATCAAATTGACCGTGGCTATGAAAATATCGACGCCAGACTGCGTGTGCTGGGCGCGGATATTAAGCGAGTAGAAATTTAATATAATACAATATATGACTTTAACGACTAGACGCTTTTTATATATCACATTTATTTTGTCTTTCTTAATAATTACACCCTTAGTTATTCTTTACGCCAATGGCTACACATTCAGCATGAGCAAAAAAGGTATTGTTAAGACAGGTATGCTGGTTTTAAACACAAAACCAGAATCAGCCAATATTTATCTTAACGGTGTTCCGGAGGAAACATTTTTAGGATCTTATTTCGGTAAAAAAATCAAGGTAACAACACCGTCTAAAATTAAAAATATCGTACCCGGCGAATATTTAGTAAGGCTGGAAATTGAGAATTATTGGCCATGGGAAAAAAAACTCACTGTTCACCCCGGTGGCTCGACTTTTGCTGAAGATATAATATTATTCAAAAAAGATACCCCCCAAATTTTGACTGCAGATACTAAAGATACATTTCAAGCGCCCAATAATGAATTTTCTTTAGCTTATGATGGCAAAAGCGTATCATTGGTTAATTTAGAAAACGGAAAATCAACCATCATCACTGAAGTGTCCGCCACACCATCAATCACGTGGTCTCCCAATTCAACTAAATTCATATTAAACAATACTATTTATGATACTTACAACCAAGAAAAACGCTTAGAGCTGGATCAGTTGGATATTAAATTGGAAAATGTTAAATGGAATTTTTCTCAAGAGGATATTATATACTATAAAGAAAAAAATATAATTTATAGTTTGAATATTGCCAATAAAACAAGAAAACAGCTCTTGGAACAGCAAATTGCTGGTGATTATTTTATTAAGGACAAATACATCTTTAGCCTATCAAGGGTAAACAATGATTCCAGTTTGAGAGTTATTGATCTGGGCAGCTCTCAAATTTATAAAACAATAAAATTACCGAATACTTTTAATTATGAATTTATCAATACGGAAAATAGCTTAGTTAATCTTTTCGACAAAGACAAAGGCATATTGTATTTGATTGATCCTTTTACCGATTATCTGCCGATAAGAGAAATAATAAACAATATTAAAACAGCGAAATGGGTGGGCCCTGGTAAGCTTCTTTATGCAAATGACTTTGAGGTCTGGCTTTACGATCTTGGACAGAATAAAAAGACTATTTTGAACAGGTTAAGTGAAAAAATAAGTGACGTAGTCTGGCACCCAAGCAATAATTATATAATTTATTCTACTGAAAATTCTATCAACACCCTTGAGCTGGACGAGAGAGATAAATTCAGGACAATCGAATTGGTGGATGGGAAAAATATAAATAACTTGAATTTAAACAAGAATGGCGGAGTTTTATATTTTCAGGGAAATACGGGGCTACAAACAGGTTTATTCAGATTAGAGATATAGTAAATTAGACAATAAAAAAATCAACCAGCTCGGTTGATTTTTTTATTTTTTATTTTAACAAATCTTTTGTAAAGGTTTTAATTTCTTCTCCGATATCTTCTCTTTCTATCGCATATTTCAAGATTGTCTTGATATAGTTTAATGGATCGCCAGTGGTCAGCCATTCTCCATCGGTCAGCTCTTTCGCTACAACAACTCCGCCTTGAGCGATGTAAGCTTTATAAGCGTCGGTCATCCAAAGCTCATTGTCTTTGCCTGTTGGAAGCTGTTTTAGGATATCCACTATTTCTTGATTCACGACCATCCTGCCAAAAACAGCTAACCTTGACGGCGCCTCTTCAACCGAAGGCTTTTCAATAATATCTTCTAGGATATTTGTCCCCTCTTTTATTTTTACAATACCATAGCGATTTACTACTTCAAGCGGCACTTCCTGAACGGAGATTATGGCATTGCCGGTTTTCTCGTATTCTTCAATCATCTGCTTGGTAAAGGAAGTTTTTGATTTTACCAAGTCATCGCCAAAAACAAATACAAATGGTTCATTAACTACAAGGCTGGCTGCTGAAAGTACTGGCGTACCATTGCCATAAGGACCTTTTTGACGGACATAAATGAAATTTGCCATATCCGCGATAAGTTTTATGCTTTCTGCTAACTCATTATATCGACTGTCCGGCTTGCCCTCGCCTTTCTTTTTAAGTTCATCCTCGAGGGCAGTGCTGTGATCAAAATGATCTTCAAGCGGTTTTTTATCCCAGCGTGTAACGAATATTATATCTTCAATTCCTGCCTCAACCAACTCTTCAACTACTAGTTGGATAATCGGTTTGTCAACGATCGGTAACATCTCTTTGGGCATGGATTTGGTTGCTGGCAGCAATCTTGTACCCGAACCAGCCACTGCGACTATTGCTTTTCTGATTTTCATAATTCTATATTTATATTATTTAAATTTCCATTTTATAAAATATTTCCCCCATGAAATTATATGGATTCTTGATAATTTATTCAAGAACGGCGCAAGAAACCAATGCTTTTTGGCACTTGCTCTTTCATGATGATGAAACACTTCGGCCGTCGGCAAATAAACCACTTTCCATCCGGCAAGGCTGATTCTTTTACATAGATCAGTGTCTTCCAAATACATGAAAAATCTTTCATCAAACATCCCAACCTTATCAATAACTTCTTTTTTTATCAAGAGACATGAGCCTTGGATCCAATCAACGGCTTGAGGCCTAGATAAATCAATATTTCTCATCAAGTAGTCATCTACATAATTCGTAGCAAATTTTGATAAAAAAGTTCTCCTGATAATCGGAATGAAAATCTTGGGGAAACGGTAACATGATTCTTGGACTGTTTTGTCTGATCTTAAAAGCTTTGGACCAACCAATCCGACATCGGGATTTGCATCCAAATAATTCATCATTGTTTTTATTGAGGTTGCAGTCACTTCTGTGTCAGGATTAAGGACTAAGATATTTTTTCCTGTAGCTTTTTTAATACCGATATTATTTCCTGCGCCCATGCCCAAATTCTTGCCGCTCTGGATAAAAATTACTTCCGGGTACCTTAGATTTATTTCTTGATCGATTTTTTCTGCTGAATCATTATCAACTACAATAATTTCATAAGTTATTCCTGCTAAATCCGCCCTATAGATAGAATCTAAACAATTAAATGTTTTTGTCTTACTGTTGTAATTTACAACTATTATACTTATATCCATATTACCAAATAATTATGCTTTTTATTACTTTCCAATAAAAATTAAAAACTGGATTGATTGCTCTTAACTTCCAATCGTCAACTTCCTGATACCAGATTTTACCCGTTATCATCTTTGCAATTTCTTTATCTTTAATTTTACGCGTTTTTTGACAATCTTGTCTAGCCCTTATTATATAGCGCCAATTATTGATGCTTAAAAAATATTTATATATTTTTATCTTATCCTTAATCCAACCTCCTTTTAGGGCAAATAGGAATAGCCCGAATTCCATAATAATTAAAGCTGGCAGAATCATCAGTAAAGTCAGGAAATGATAGTTTTTTAAAATCACTAACAATCGATTCCGATCCATCCAGTAATACTTGGTGATACTTCTGGAAAATTCGTACTTGTGATAGACAATTGCTTCCGGCGCTAATATGCACCGATAGCCTGCCAACCAAGCACGCCAGCCTAGATCCTGATCTTCATTATACATCCAAAACTCTTCATCGAAGTAACCGATTTTTTTGATTACACCTGCTTTAATTAAGAAGGCTGCGCCAGAAGGGTAAAAGATGTCTTTAACTTGTAACTTATAACTTGTAGCTTGTAACTTCTCTCCATACCCCTCGCAGTAACCAAAACCAAGAAAGTGGGTAGAATTTCCCAGACTGTTTATTTTATTTTTTTCTGCCTGACCTGAAGGAGTCCACAACATCAGACGAGCTTGAACAACGCCGATTTTTTCATTTGATTCCGCAATCTCAATTATTTTTGCAACTGCCGATTTTTCAATTACCGTGTCCATATTAAACAAAATCAAGTAATCATAACCTTGTTCAATCGCCAGCTTCATTGCTTGGTTGTTGCCTTCAGCGAATCCAGCATTATGCTTAATGCGGATAATCTCATGTTCGCTGGATCTGATTTTATTTTCAACAATTTCTTTCAAATATTCAAAGCTCTCATCTGTTGATTCATTGTCGACAAAAAAATATTTACACTCGCCTGAGAATGTTTGTTCAGCCAAGCTATCAAGGCAGTCATTTAAATATTTTTCTGCATAATCACGCCAGTTCGGACTAATGATTATGGCTGTTTTTTTGCTCATGTAGGTTAATACAACAGTTTTTTTCTTTTTTATGTTTTTGCGTTACTTTTAACTTTAAAACTATCAAAAACCCAAGTAAAAAACAGACCAAACGGCCATGCCGTCTTCAATAATAGATATTCCCAACTTGGATGCCACTTTTTAAAATATTTCAACATGCTATTACGAAAATATTTTTGCGTGGTGTTACGCTTAACCTGAGCAAAGCTTTGACCGACATAGTCGATGCATTCGGCCGCGTTAGTGTACCAGACTTCACCACCTGCTTCAGCTACCCTTTTGCAATAATCAACTTCTTCAAACCAGATAAAAAATTGCTCATCTAGCAGCCCGATTTTTTCAATAGTTTCCCTTCTGATCATAAAAAAACCACCTCGAATCGAATCGACTCTCTCAGATTTATCATAATCAAAATCCACTCTCAGATAGTTATTCAAGATAGAAGGTAGGAGATGAGGCAATTTTAATATGATAACCAATTGATCCAACAACTTGGGAAAGCGTCGAACATGCTTTACTATTTCGTTTTTTTCATCTAGTAATTTACAACCAGCGACATCGGCCTTCGGATTCTGTCCCATCCATTGAACCATGTTTTTAAAAGTATCCGGAAAAGGCTTCATGTCTGGGTTTAATAGTAATATATAGTCTGATTGACATAGTTTAATCGCTTGATTATTTGCCTTGGCAAATCCTAGATTTTCCTGATTGGCAATTAATTTCACTTCGGGGAATTCACTTTTAATCATTTCTACCGTTTCATCACTTGAATTATTGTCCACCACAAAGACTTCAAAGCTCACTGAGTGGTCTGAAGAAAAAATTGATCTTAAATTTTCTCTTAGCTTCTCTTTGACATTCCAAGAAACTATTACAATTGATAAATCCATGATATAAATTCAAAATTTAAAAATCAAAATGCAAAATTAACTTTTCATAAATCTTTCCACTTCTTTGACGTCCACCCTTAATTTTAACGCCCTACTTCTTTTTTCTACCTCCGACATTAACTTTTTAAATTTAAAAAGCTCTTTAATTAAATATGATTCAAAAATTACTGCGAAAATTATGCTGCCGATCAAATAGTAATATGTATTAATTTTTACAGCCAGAGAAAATGGCAGGTTTTTAATTTTATAGAGCAGAATCAACTGATTTAAAAAAGACCATCTCTTTAGCTGTTTATTCTTATTTTTCCTGTTTAAAGCTACGTTCAGCATGTTTTGACCAACAATTGCCGCTGTTCTATCATGATATGCAACAGCTTCCGATATTAATTTTATATCCCAACCGGCAAGGCGCAGACGATAGGAAAGGTCGCAATCTTCTTTATACATGAACATCAATTCATCAAAATATTCTTTTTTATAAGCAATATCTTTCATCGCTTCCAAATTCAACAGAACTGCTGCGCCGGTAAAGCCAAAAATGTCTTTGATTTTTTTTACTTCATGATCATCCATTAATCCTTGGTAATCATCAAAAAAACGATGCCTTCTATCAATTACTAGGCCGTAGCTGTCGACTATTTCAGTTTTCTCATTTTTTTCAAAATCCCATTTCAAGATTTTTGGCATCATCGCCCCGATTTTTTCATCGATATTGATCGAATCAACCAGCTTTTCAACCATGTCAGGCTCAAAAACCATATCCGGATTCAAGCACAAGAAATAATCTGCTTTTTTATCAATCGCTTTGTTGATCATCAGATTGAACGCCTTGGCAAAACCTAGATTCTCTTTTTGAGGATAAATTTCGATTTCTGGAAAATTATCTTTTATATACTGCGAGTTTTGATTATTTTCATTTTCTGAATTGTCTACACAATAAAGCTTAGAATATCGATAACTTTGACTTGAGATTGACGGCAAAAAATATGGCAAATACTTTACAGTGTTTTCGCCATATGTGATAAAACCGATGTAAACTTTTTTATCCAACATTTAAATCACTAATTTATCCTGCAATTTTTCTTTTGCCAAATTTTGGGCGCGAAGTAAACTGTCGAAAGTTCCCGCATCTATCCATTCACCATTCACCATTGCAACATCAAGTTCGCCCATTTCCAGATAAACTCGATTGACGTCTGTAATTTCCAGTTCACCGCGGTCGCTTGGTTTTAAGTCTTTGGAAATTTGTACTACTCGATTGTCATAAACATAAAGTCCGGTAACGGCATAATCGCTCATCCATTCTTTCGGCTTTTCAACAATATTCTCTGCTTTCATATTCTCGTCGAATTTAACCACGCCAAATCTTTCAGGGTCTGTTACTTTTTTTGCAAAAACTCTAGCGCCTTTTTTGAAATTTTTGATGTCTTCGCTTAAATCATCTTCAAAAATGTTATCACCCAGGATCAAGGTTACATCTTCCTCATCGATGAAGTTTTCACCGATTAAAAATGCTTCGGCAATGCCGGTCGGTTTGTCTTGTATCTCATAGGTGAATCTTACCCCGAATTCTTTGCCACTGCCGAGCAGATTGAGATAATCCCCTGCTCTTTCCGGAGCGACAATGATTAAAATTTCTTTAATACCTGCTTTAATCAAGGTATTTAAAGGGTAATAAATCATTGGCCTATTATAAACCGGTAACAACTGCTTGCTAGTCACTTTAGTGCACGGTCTCAGCCTGGTGGCTGATCCGCCTGATAAGATTATTCCTCTCATAAAATTATTTTTTAATATTTAAATATTCTTTCAAAGCATGTTGCCATGTTCTTAATTTTGGCAGCTTAGTATTGATCAAGGTTGAATATTTGGGTCTTTTGGCAGGACGAGGAAATTTATCCCCGGATATAGCGTTTAATTTTATTTTTACCCCGGCAATTTTAAACAATTCCTTAGCGCCCTTGTACCAGGTTACCGGCCTAGGATTGACCACGTGGTAAATGCCGAACCCATATCCATCATCAATAATCTTTTTTGTCATCTTCGCTAAGTCCGGGGTGTAAGTAAAGCAGGCCTCCTCTTCATCTACCACATCTAGAAATTCCCTCTCTTTGCTTAGGTTCAACATTACATCAAAAAAACTGGGCTTAGACAATTCGCTTTCGCCTTTTGGACCAAAAAGTTTCTGTGTCCGAATAATGTACCATTTCAATCCTCGTCCGCTTAAGCGGATTATTTCTTGCTCACCTAATAATTTTGTTTCTCCGTATCTATTAACCGGGTTGGGTTCATCGTCCTCCTTGTAGCCTAATTCATTATTTCCATCAAAAATATAATCGGTAGAATAATGGACCAGAATGGAGCCATTGGCCAGAGCCGCTTGGGCCAGATAACCTACCGCATCGCCCTCATAGCCCTCATCTTCTTCGCATTTATCGACTGCGGTAAAGGCGACAGCATTGATTATTATCTGGGGCTTCAGTTCGTTAACCTTTTTATTTATTAATGCTTTGTCAGTAATATCAATTTCACTTCTATCCCAAGCGATGATCTCGTTGTCAGTATTTTCTGCGAATACTTTTGCTAATTGTTGGCCCAAATTGCCTTTTGCGCCCAAAATCAAAATCTTCACTCCTGTAGTCGGCCAGCTAGGGAGTGTTATATTATTATTATTTATTGCCATATTGCTTTTCGTAGTAGTCTTTATATTCTCCACTTTTTATTTTCTGCCACCATTCTTGATTCTGCCTATACCAGACAACTGTTTTAGCCAAACCGGTTTTAAAGTCAACTTTTGGATACCAACCTAATTCATTTTTTGCCTTACTGATATCCATCGCATAGCGGAAATCATGGCCTTTACGATCTTCTACATATTCAATCATTTCTTCACCGAAGCCCATCAAACTCAAGATATTGTTAGTGATATCGAGATTGGTTAGCTCGTTTTCACCGCCCAGACCATATGTTTCACCGATTCTGCCTTTTTTAATGATCGCTTCGACTCCTGCGTTGTGATCATCAACATGAATCCAATCCCTGATGTTGCCACCTTTGCCATAAACAGGAACTTTTTTGCCTTCGATCAGATTAGTAACAAATAAAGGGATCAATTTTTCTGGGAATTGATATGGACCATAGTTATTGGTGCAATTAGAAATTGTGATCGGTAGTTTATGAGTATGCCAATA
>Ga0076208_109_pt1 | contig 21355 bp, 22 predicted proteins | sample RifGroE2_FD_67813 | JGI IMG/M metagenome (GOLD analysis project Ga0076208, IMG submission 67813) | Parcubacteria bacterium GW2011_GWE2_38_18
CCTGACCGAGGCTAAGTTCAATGAGCTTAAAAACAAGCTGGAAAGACTGAAGAAATACAGTCATCCACGAGCAGTTGAAGAAGTCAAGCGATTGGCAGAAATGGGAGATTTTTCTGATAATGCCGCCTATTCCATGGCAAAAGGACGGCTAAGAGGCATAAATCAAAAAATAATAGAAATAGAGGACCACTTAAAACGTTCACTCATAATTACGCCAGTAAAGAACTCAACGACTGTCCAGCTCGGCCACCATGTGACCGTTGAAGTTTCCGGCAGACAAAAAACTTATCTCTTGCTTGGTTCGGCCGAAACAGATCCTGGCAAAGGAATCATTTCTCATAACTCACCCATCGGCTATGCGCTGATTGGTCGCAGAGTTGGCGACATCATAAAAATAAAAACCTTGAGTAAGGACATTGAATACAAGATTGTCCGTATAGAATAATAAGATTCATTCTTTCATGCTGTGCAGGCCGATCGAATTGCCTTCAGTGTCCATGATAACAGCGATCCAGCCAGGCTCACCGATATTGGTTTTCGGATTAATGATTCTTCCGCCCGCCTCCTCGACTTTAGCAAGCACCTGGTCTAACCTGCCTTCGCAATTCAAATAAATGCGCACACCTCCAGGGGCTGGTTTGAAATCCAAGTTAGGCGGTACGATATCGCCACCTACCCCTTCCATATTTTCCATCGGGAAAAATCCAAGTTTCTGCCCCATCGTGTCATTATAACTGCCCGGTCGAAATCCAGCGTCGGGATGTCAAACCAATTTATTACATTTTTCATGTTTTTGTATTTAATAATAATTCCTCATCTTAATTGTTTCGAATTAATTTTTGGTTAAAAAAAAGGTAATTCTATCAGAATTACCTTGTGTTCTTTATATATGAATTAACGAGATCTCATTAAATCAAATTCACAGGAACGCTTCCTTCAAAACATTTTAAATGTTCAATTTATTTATCAGCATCTTCTAACCACTCCACGATACAGCCGCCGCAGCCTGCATTTATCAGCAGACCGATGATGTCCCTGATGCGGACATCCTTGATGCCTTCTTTCCTAAGGTAACCTCGGAAGCGTTTAACGTCTTCCATGGTCGTCCCTTTTGCTTCATCAAAGCCGTTGACATGATCCAAGCTGCCTGGCACCAGTGCCATTAATTTGATTCTGAAAATCGGTCTACCGTCTGGCAAAAATCGATTACCATAAAAATCTGCAATCATCTTGGCATCTTCGATGCTGTCATTGATGCCTCTCATCACCACCCAGGATATAGTCACTGACTCATTAGTCATCTGAGCGATGATTTCATCACAGTTCCGGATCCGTTGCAATTCTTTCGGAACTCCAGGCTTCAATTGCGTTCTTGTCTCACCGACAAGAGAATCAATACTACGGTAATGTCGCACGTTAGGAATATTTATGTATTTACGGATATACTCCAATTGCGCGCTTTCACTTCCAACCGAGGTGATTATAAAGCCTACTTCCAGGTTTGTAATTTTTGACAACTGCTGGAATGTTCTCATGCAATTATCTAAGTTCCAAACCAAGCCATCCCCTTCGCACGTCAGATTAAAAACTAATTTGACTTTAGACCCTTTTTTGAAGAGCCTTTTCACTCTGGGGCTGTTCAAGGCTAAGTAGGCTTGGCCCAAGATTTCTCCTTCAGTCAAAGGCCTTAAGAACTGCGCTTTCTTTCCATTACAGTTCTTCCTGTTGCGGTGGTTCTTACAGTTAATACATGTTCCTGGGCAACCAAGCAAGGTAGATAAAGCCACATTGATCACATCCTTATCTACTTTCTTGTTCCTATAGATGACAGTGTTAATAAAAGCACCGTCGAGAATACACCTGCTAGTAATTTTCTCCACCTCTTCATCTGGCCTGGAAGTATCGATTTTTCTTGAATGGAAAAATAACGATTCAAAGCCTTGGAGGTTTTTAGTTGCTAACCAAAGATTCAGTTTTACATCCGGGAGATTTGCGCTTCTCCTCAAGGGCTTGATCAATTTTTGGCACACTTCCAACAATGTGCCTAAATTGACCGGCTTGATGATCGCGTCATCTGGCCGGTAGGTCAGCATGGCTGCCATGTCTGCCTGTCCGGTGATGATTGCCACATTGATATTACCGATAATCTCGATCACTCGACGGCCGAATTCCCCCCCGGATCTCTGGTGCACATGCAAATCCAGTAGCGCCAGATTGAAATGGTGTCCGACAATCAAGGAGGCAGTGATTATCTCATTACCCCTCTCGATACTGTCTGCTTCCACCACTTCATAACCGACCCTTCTCAAAACTGAGGCTGTTACCGATAGATTGTCAGGATTATCCTCGACAATCAAAATTCTTCCTTTCTGTTTCATAGCTCCCCCTTTCCCTTTTTTTAGTTTTCAATGTCCGTTTTATATTTAAATAAAAATTTAATAATTTTTTGGCAAAGAAACTGAGAATACCGATCCTTGTCCAAGCTTACTTTTCACCTCGATCTTTCCACCATGAATCTTCGCCACCCATTGGCAGATCGCCAAGCCCAAACCGGAACCTCCATCACTCCTTGTTCTTGCTCGATCCACCCGATAAAAACGTTCAAATATATTGGGTAAATGTTCTTGCGGAATGCCCATTCCATTATCTTCAACAAAAATTTTTATTTCCTTTCCGGTAGCTTGAGTCCATACCTTGATCCAGCCATTATTATTGTTATATCTAATCGCATTTCTAACCAGATTAGAAAGCAGTTTTTCTAATTTATTTTCATCTGCCATTATTTCAGCGCCGATTATATTTTTTTTGAATTCAATTTTGACATTTTTTATATCTGCTATGACTTTAAGAGATTTACAGACAGAAGAAATGAGCTCGTCAAGATCTACTCTCTTATAGTTCAATATTTGATTAGCATCGGAATTTGTAATAGTCGTCAAGTCAGTCAACATAACAGACATCCTTTTGACTTCACTTAAAATCTGATGATTTGATTCTAAAAATTCTGAATTACCATTTTGATGCAAAGACATCAGTTCCATATTCCCCTGAATAATCGTCAGTGAAGTCCGAAGCTCATGTGAGATATCTGCCATAAATATAGATTTCAACTCTAGAACCTTTGCCAGCTCCATATTAGCTTCATTCAATTCAGCAGTTCTTTTTTTTACTTTTCTTTCCAGCTCATTATTTAGTTCTAGTATCTTATGCTTAAAAGATACATTTTCAGTATTATCTATCGCCATTGATATCGCTCCTTCGATTTCCCCTGCTTCATTACGGATAGGTACTGCAATGATTTTTAAATACTTATCTTCTCCCTTGCTATTTTTCTCGTAACAATTTTCTCTTTTAACGATCGTTCCGTCTGATAATAATTTCTTGTAATCATCCACCAAATTTTCTCTATTAAAAAAACTTCCAGTAAAGATGCTATGCTTGTGATAATATTTAGCATTAGAAAATTTATGGAAGTACTTATTGGCTGAAGTTATGCAACCTTCTTTGTCGATCGTGATAATGCTCACAGGGGCATTATCAAGAATTATCTTGTTTAACTCATTTGATTCTATTTTTTCTTTTTTAACTACTCTTTTATGTAAATGTTTGCTTATGTTTTTTGAAACCTTTTTTTCACTGACATTATTAAAATCAAAACTGCTTTGTTTTAATTCTCTTTCTTTTACCAGTTTAATCTGATTCTTCTTTTCAACTACAACGCCGACCTTTTCTTGCTTCCGTTTCAGTAACGTCCTCATTCTTTCAATCAAATCACTCAATGAAAACGGCTTAACCAGATAATCATCCGCACCTGCATCGAACCCCTTTTTTTTATCCTCATTAGTATCGCGGGCAGTTAACATTATTACTGGGGTGTTGATCTTTAATCTGCGGATAGCACGGCAAACTGCCAAGCCGTCCATTTTTGGCAACATCATATCCAATATTATCAAGTCATATTCATTTTTCTCGGCCAAGGCTAATCCTTTCTCTCCATCATGAGCCACGTCTACCGAAAAAAACTCCATCTCCAAACCTTTTTTAAGGAGATAGGTAATACTGACCTCGTCTTCGATAACTAGGATAGTCATATTTTCTTAAATAATAGATAAAAAATTAATCTTTTACCTTTTTTAAGTTTGTTTAACTTATCATAAAATGGCAAAAATGTCAATAGAGGACTGAAAAAGTTGCTTTATTGTTAAAACCTGCTAAAATTCATCTGTTAGGATAGCCGCAGGCTATTCTTTTTTTAATTTGCTAAAATATGGGAAAAAATATAGTTCAGAAACAACAAGAGCAGCACTCTGAAACTTTTTCGTATAAGCAGACCGACCTGATCTTCACCTACCTCTTCACTGGGATAGTGTTCTTAGTTTTTTTCTCGCCGTTTGATCAATACCATGAAGCAAATTACCCGCCCCCTGCTTTTGCATTTAAAAATGAAAGTACAATGATCAAAAAGACAATACCTGAAGATGCTATCGAGCTTCACCAGAAAATCTTGGCAATAACCAGAAATACGCCGATGGAAAAAATGACTGATGAGATCTCGCAAAAAGACCGAGCAGTGGCCGCATTCCTTGTCGGTATTGCTATGAAAGAAAGCAAATTCGGCACTTACGCACCCAAGAAAAATGGTATTGATTGTTATAACTATTGGGGTTACCGAGGCAAAGAAAATACCACTGCCAGCGGTTATTCATGCTTTGATTCCCCTACTCATGCCTTGGATGTAGTCGGTGGAAAGATCGATTCGATGGTTAGACGTGGTGTCAAAACTCCGGCGCAGATGATTTCCTGGAAGTGCGGTTCAACTTGCCAAGGTCACGACCCGGCAAGCGTAACAAAATGGATCAAGGATGTCGGCATAAATTATTATCGCTTAAATACCAAAGAGATTGCCAAAAACGATCGTTAAACGACGGTGTCAGATTTATTTTCATCATAAGAATTGTAAGCCAAGACATCTGCGATCATGGAGGCCGCGCTCCAAGCCTGAGTTTTACAGGCAATCTGTCCATGTGTTGATTTGTATTCTTTATACTTACCTTCAGAAAAAACGAAAAGTTCTATCGGCGTATCAAAATATTGCCAAGCCATGAATTCTGCCTCTCTCACCCGATTAGCTTCTTTTATGAAACCATAATTTTCCATACCTTCTGCGATCAAACTGTTGTCATGAGGCCAGATCGAACCATTATGATAGCTGTTAGCATCAAAAGCTCTCGACTTCTTGCTCAGCGTCCTGATACCAGCTGTCTCTTCGAATATTTCAGGCTCCATAATTTTTTTTACCAACAAACTGACATGTTTCCTGTACAAAATACCATCGATCTTCTTGTCGTCCTGAAGATTCATGCAAGACCAGAGTATATGGCCGACGCTAGAACGCAATGAAACCAAAGGCTTATGATTGCCATCGAGCGCATGCGCTATCTTGAAATTTTCCGGATTAGCCGAAACGATGAATTTATTATTGAAATCTTTCTTTAGCTTGCTAGCTTTCTTGCTCAACGCTCCTACATCAACATCAGCGCGATGACGTCTAGAAAAATATTTCGCCCAAAGCCTCAAGGCTAGATATGAATAACCTTGCGCCTCCACGGGTGCGATCGGATAGATGATATTTTCACTATCTTCATGGAAGATCGCTTCGCTGCTATCCATCCAATTCTGAGTGATCAAACCGCCTCGCTTCCTTTGCAGATGCATCTGATAATCGATGAATCCGTCTTTGTTTATGTCACCGAAAACCATGATCCAATTGATCGCCGAAACTACATGGTCGATTATTTTTTGCATGAATTTCTTGTCTTTTGTTTTTTGCCAATATCGGTAGATAGCGATTAAGAAGAGCGGGGTCGCGTCAACACTGTCAAAGTTCCTCATGGTATTATCAGGATAGACATGCCATGGCGGGATTCCCCTGATCGTCAGGTGTTCATGCTCACTGATCCTGAATTCATGGATGCATTTACCCGGCTCTTCCCCGCTTTCTATATTTATATCCTTGCCTTGCAATTCAGCTAAACCCAACAATATTTTTCTGGTCAAAGTCAGAAAATACTCTTCCTTCCGATAATTATAAGCTCGCAGTAATTTCAAACTGGTCACTAAAGAATCCCTGCCGAAAATGCAGCCATAAATCTCCTTTTTGCCTGAAGCCAAAATCCCTTTCTCCACTTCCAAGCTTTTAATGGTACCAAGACCGAGCTTATAGATATATTGGATATCCTCGTCTTTCATTTTTTTTGGTTTAAGATTTTTTGATATATGCTTTCATATTGATCAACCATTCTTTTGCTATTGAAATTTTTGAGTGCGTATTCCCTGCACTCTACCCGGCTGATCGATCTGATATTTCTCACCGCCACGGCCATTTCATTCTCATCACCGACTACGAAACCGGTGATCCGATCTTGGATAATTTCCGGGATTGAACCTCGGTCGAAAGCGACCACAGGACAGCCGCAGGCCATCGCTTCAATCAAAGTCAACCCGAACGGCTCTGGCCATTCTACCGGGTGAAGCGAACAGAGGGCTCTGCTGAATAATTCATTCCTTCTCTTGCCATCTACTTCGCCTATCCATTCGATTTTTCCCTTGAAACGAGGTTTGATTTTTTCAAAATATTCCTCATCTGCCTTATCAGCCTTGGCCGCGATTATCAATTTTAAATCCAAAGCTTCTGCAACATTGATAGCATGATGCAAGCCTTTCTCTTTTGATATTCTGCCAACAAAAAGGAGATAACCGTCATCAGTGTCCGAGAAAGGATAATCCTCCATCTCCAGACCGTTATATATAGTAGCGATATGATTCGCATCAGGAGCGATTTTTTTTTGAAAATCTGAAATCGTCACAACGAAAGATTTTTTAAAATTTTGGTAAACCATTTTCGCTTCTTCGGTGAAGGCTCCATGTTTGGTTATCACTACCGGAGTTCCCACCATCTCAGCAATCGCCAGGCCCAAAGCATCATTATGATCATGAATGATATCGAACTTTTCATGCATCTTATATGCAGTACCGATATTCAATAGAGAAAGCATTATCTTCCCATAATAGTCATCGCCGGCACCGCCTCGCAATGCTTGCGGATATACCGAGAAATGTTCAGCGCTGGTTATAGAATCGCCCGAAGCGAACAAAGTCACCTCATGACCTCTTTGCACCAACTCTTCCGTCAATACATAGACTATTCTTTCAATTCCGCCGTATTTTTCCGGAGGAACCCGCTCGATTATTGGTGCTATCTGCGCTATTTTCATAGCGATATTGTCTCATCGATATATTAAAACGCTATTAATGGGAAAATGGATCGCCATTCAACTGCAGTAAAAATTCTATAAAATTAAGTATTTTAATCAGTACCTCGATTAACTAAAGTTTAATCAGCTTCTGGTTCAATGTAAGAGGAAAGGGGGTGATAAATATGCCAAACAAAAAAAGAGGCTTTGGCGCCATGGATCCGGAGAGGCAGCGGGAAATTGCAAGAAAAGGCGGAGAAGCTTCACATAGCGGCGGATTTGCATCAATGGATCCGGAAAGACAAAGAGAGATAGCGAGAAAAGGCGGAGCATCCTCACATGGAGGCGGAAGAAAATCAACTTAATTCAATTTAAAAAGTGGCCGGCAACGGCCACTTTTTTTAGAAAAAATGTAGAATTGGAAAATCCTACTTCTTCCGCCGTCCATGATTCATTCAAAAATATTATATTTTCAAATATTGAAGATTTATTATCAGCTTATAATGCGATTATTAAATAAAGATTAAGCGTAAATTTTATTATTGCTACTTCTTTGGATTTATTTTTCTAGATAAATCATCCAGGATTCTTGCAGCACTTTCTCTCCCCCCCAGACCGAATGCCAACCCCCCGGCCAATGATAACATAAAGACTATTCCAGTAAAAAGAATATTCAACAAAGAAACAGCTATGCCTAATTGAACAAATGCGGCCATGAAAGAAAAGATGATTATTGCCCATTCAGAAATCATAGCTATTAAATTTGATGAATCACTAGTAATCTTATTCATCTGTTCTGTTTTTCTTATTACATTACTTACAAATTCTCCGATTATGAAACCTAGGGTCAGAATGACGACTGCAACGAATAGCCTAGGAATATAAGCAACAACTGAATCGAAGAATTGACTAATCTGAGGAAGCTGCAAAATATCAGCAGTTGAAATCAAAGTCACAAATATTACAAACCACTTTACAAACCAAGCCAGTACATCCGCAATTGTAAAATCCCAGCCAAAACTTTTTATTTTTTTATTGATTCCGATACGATTGAACAAATCATCTATCTTCAGCCAATAGACCGCTTTTTTGATTAATCCAGCCAAAACATTCGCTATAATCAAGCCTATTATAAAAACTACGATTGCTGCTAATAACTGTGGAATAAAACCTATTATCCTATTCCAAAGATTAATAAAAGAAATTGTAATAGCATCTGTTTGATCATTCATATTATTGGTTTAAAAATAAAAATTATTCTTATTATTATTAGAATAAAATAGTAAAATTAAATTAAAATTAAGTTTTATTTACAAAAAAAAATAGGACTGTCGTCCTAAATTTATCCAGATAAAATCATGTTACCTACTTTGTGTATACAGGCAAAGAAAAATAAAAGGTAGTGCCCTTGTTTTCCTTTGATTCAAACCAGATTTTCCCCCTTGAAGCATCTGCTATCATCTTGGCCAGATATAAACCCAAACCGGTGCCATCACCGGTCAATTGGTTGGCCGCATCCGTCCTAAAAAATTTGCTGAACAACTTAACCGTGTCTTTTTGAGCGATGCCTATGCCATTATCTTTGACGCTCAAAATATAATTATTTTTTTCTTTGACTATTTTCAGCACAACCTGCTTGCCCTTGCCCGAGTATTTTATTGCATTTGACAATAAATTTTGAATAACCTGATTTATCAAAGTCTGATCAACATGGACATTGATTTTTCCAACAATCGATGGTTTGAATATGACTTTAATCTTGTGTTCATTGGCCAGAGCCAAACAATTTTCAATCGAATTATTTACTAATTCTGTCAAATTACAAACTTCCGGGTTTGGTTTTATTTTGCCAGATTCAAGCCTGGAAATGTTCAACAAATCATCAATCAGTTTAATCATCCTGATAACAGAAATATTGATCCTGCTTAAATACAAAGTTTTTTGCTTATTCGAGTTTTTCTTGGAATGGATAAGCTCGTCGCTGAATAGTTTGATCGTGGTCAACGGCGTCTTCAGCTGATGAGTGGCCAAAGAAACAAATTCTGATTTCATCTTGTCAACTTCCCTGGCGGCAGTCACATCTCTGAAAGCGACTATGCAGCCGATTACCTCACCATTACTATCGACTAGAGGAGCTGCGCTTTTTTCTACCGGCAGCTTGCTGCCGTCTTTTTTTATTAAAAAATCGCAGTTTCTGTATTCCTCGCTTTTACCATGCTTAAGTGTTTCTTCAATGAACTTAAAACATGACTTGCCATTTTCATCTTCAAATTTTAGAAAAGTTTTGTAATTTTTATCCAATACTTCACTGGCACTATATCCTGTCAGATTATTAGCCATCCTGTTAAATATGATTATCTTGTTAAGGTTATTGATCACAAAAACCCCATCAGCGACATTCTCCAAAACTGTTTCAATCCTTTTTTTCTCAGCTCCCAATTTTTTACTATAATAAGAAATCTTATTTTCGGAAATCTTCAACTCTCTTACTTTCTCATTCAATGATGTTTCTTTATTCTCGTATAAGTTTTTAGAAATATTAATTATTAAGCCAGCTGTAAATAATGAAATACCCTGCATCAACAATAATAAAATTTCTACGGAATGGATTGAATGCTCATAAAGGCAAAGTGCTATCAAGGCACCAAGAACAAAAACAAGAAAGGTTACCGTCAAAAACAAACCCCCGTAAAGAGGAGCTGAAATCGCAGTCAAGAAAACTAAAGGATACTTTACGGGAGAATGGTGTCCACCTGTATTTACAATGACAATCATCATGAAAAAAATAAACAGGAAAGAGTCGATAACAAATTGGATCTTGGGTGGAAGAATCTGTTTTCTTTTTAGTAAATCACTGAACAAAAAATAAATTCCCAAGACCGCAAAAGAAAGAACGATAACCCCAGTGCTCTTCTGGAAATACCCCTGGCCGGCCAAAATCAATACTATTGAAAATAATATTATTGAATATACAGCCATTACCCAAAATTCTTTTCTAAGAGGAGCGTCAAACAATAGATCTTTGATTTCGTAAATTATTTTTTCTCTCAGATTTATACCTGGGAAATAAATTCTTTTTGTTTTTAGCATGGAGTTGATGTTATTACTATTATTATACCGACTTATGTTCTTTTTGCCTAGAGAAAACATAAAACTACAATTTACTGATTGTATAATTTAATTGATTATTTTCCAAATGCTTTTTTAAAAGTGACTATCTCACATAAAACAACTTTCAATCAAATGCTTTTAAATATCTTTTCCAGTCTTTCTATGCACTCTGTCATTTCTATGCCATCTCCCAGCACTCCATGCCAAATATCACCATATTTATTTATCCTCACCAAGGCATTGGTAATATTGAAACTTTTTGGGTTTAAGCTTTCTTTTACTTCAGACCAGTCCAAGGGCATAGAAACCGGAGCACCAGCATCTGGCCGTAATGAATAGGCGCTGGCCAAAGTCTGTCCCCGCCGATTCTGTAAATAATCAAGATAAACCTTCCCTCCCCTTTGCTCCGGCATTCTTCTCAAGCTAGTGGTTTCTGATAACTTACTTGAAACAATGGTATTAATTATTAATGCAAATTTTCTAACCTGATCATATTCGTACTTCGCTTGCAATGGAATAAAAATATGCAAACCGGTCAAACCGGATGTTTTGCAGAAAGCTTTGACTTTGATTTTTTTTAATATTTCATTAGTTACCAATGCAGCTCTGACCACTTGCTTAAAACTGATATTAAGCGGATCAAGATCCAGTATCAGGTAGTCAGGGTGATCCAAGCTTTGAATCCGTGAATTCCAGGGGTTCATTTCAATACAGCCTAAGTTGACCATATACAAAAGAGTCTCTTTATTTTGACAAAGCAAGTAATTTATTTCCTTATTTTCTGTATCAGATAATATTTTTATTGATTCGATCCCAGGTGGCAGAGCAATATTGTTTTTTTGATAAAAAGATAATCCATCAACTCCATGCGGAAAACGATGCAAATTTTCAGGACGATCCTTCAAATAAGGCAAGATAATATCTGAAATTTTTTCATAATAATTCAAAACATCTTTTTTAGTATAACCTTCTTTCGGCCAGAGTGGTTTATCTAGATTACTGTGTTTGCCAAAATCATAATCATTAATATTGCCCTCTAATTCCTCAACTCTTTGAAGCACTTCTCTGCCCACTTCATTCTGGTCTTTGTCCTCGCGCAAACCAACAAAAACCGGATGTCTCATCACACCTTCATTGGTCCATTCTGTAAATCTGATTTCACAAACTATTTTTGGCTCTACCCAGGTCACTTTTGCATTCGTCTTTGGCTCCACTTCAAAAGGACAGTAATCAATTTTTATTTCCATAAGCTTTGCCTTAAGCTCTGCTAATTCGTCTTCAGTAAATCCACCACCCGAGTGGCCGATATAAATTAAGTTACCAGATTCGTAAATTCCTAGAACCAAAGAGCCTAAATGCTTACGGCCCTTTTTAGGTTCCGTGAAGCCACAGATTATCGCTTCATGAGTCAAAAGATTTTTAACTTTTAACCAATTGTCGCTTCTATGTCCTTGCTCATATTTCCCTAAAGAATTTTTTGCCATTACGCCTTCGATTCCTAGGTCCGCTACTGATGCAAAAAATTTTTTGCCTTCTTTTTCAATATGGTCCGTATATTTTAAATTCGGATAATCCGGCAAAATGTTTTTTAAAATATTTTTTCTTTCCCGTAAATGTAGTCCGGTCAAATCATACTTTTCGTAAAAAAGAAGATCAAAGACAAAGAAAATCGGATAACCGCTACCTGTTTTAAGATAATTCTGCATTAGCTTGAAATCAGCCTTGCCCTTGTCATCCAAAACCACCACTTCACCATCCAGCACCATGGGTCGGCTAAGTTTTTCTAAGTTTTTTACAATCGAAGGGAATTTGTCGTTGAATAATATTTTATTTCTAGAATAAAGCTGTATTTTTTGATCAATGACCGCGATGACGCGATAACCATCAAATTTTATTTCAAAAAACCAATCAGCTTTATCGAACGGCTGATCAGCCAATTTAGCCGACATCGGATTTACATTGCCCGGGATTCTATCGATCAATTTCGCTTTTTTAAATATTGCCGAGATTTCGTCGTTCATTTCATATCGTTATGGATGCTATTTTCTTTTTTGCGCATACTCAAGACTTTCCTTCAACTTTGCCATAATATCTGGAATGGCGGTCGGAATGGGCATTTCCTCTTTTTCAATTCTAAATACTTTGCCTTTCAATTTGTGGTCGATTATTTTTTTCAATTGCTCATTGTAGGTGTCCTTGAATTTTTCAGGCTCAAAAGGAACGGTCAGTTGGCCGATTAGTTGGATCGCAATTTCAAGCTCCTTGGCAGTGAATTCATTTTTCTGAGGCAGATCCAGTTTTTCTGCAGGCCTCAACTGTGCCGGAAAACGTAGCTGATTCAAGATCAACGCTTCTTTGTCTGCCGCGATTATAACCAGATATTCCCTGGTATGCATGACAAATTTAGCGATGCCTGCTCTTTTTGACTTTTTCAACGCTTCCCGTAATATCGCATATGCCTTACTTGCATTCTTTTCCGGTTCTATATAATAAGGCTTTTCAAACAATTTAAAGTCAATCTCTTCTTGTTTTATGAAACCGATGATATCGATCATTTGGCTGCGTTTTAAATTTATTTTTTTGAAATCTTCATCTTCAATAACTACATACTGCCCCTTCTCAAATTCATAACCACGCACGATCTCTTTATATGGCACTTCCTGTCCATCTGCCTTGCAGATCTTCAGATATTTGATCGGACACAGATCTTTCTTGCGCAGATAATCAAAACTGAATTTTCTTTCTTCACTGGCAGAATAAATTTTTATAGGTATATTGATCAAGCCGAAGCCGATTATACCAGACCAGATAGGACGCATATGGTTGTAACTATTATCCCTAGATTATCTAGCATCGCCATTAAGTAGCTGTTAAGCCTACTTATTGTTATTGCTGTTCTTAATCGATAATTAATAATTATATTTTATAAATAGGCTATTATTATTAATCTAAAAATATGGAAATCATTATTTGGATCATCATGGGAGCGGTAGTAGGCTGGGTAGCGTCCATGATCATGGGGACAAGCGAGGGGCTATTGCTTGATATCGTAGTCGGTATCATCGGCGCAGTGATCGGCGGCTGGCTGATGGGCTATTTCGGTTATGGCGGAGTATCGGGCTTCAACTTATACAGCTTTATCGTCGCCTTGCTCGGAGCAATCATCCTTTTGGCAGTCGTCAAAGCAATCAGGAGAGTTTGATCCCAACTTATTAATGATAAGACAAAGCAGTCGAGATTTTCGACTGCTTTTTGTAGTTTAAAATATTAAATTTTACAAATTATCATCTATTTTTGACAATGGCTTTACAGCCGGTCCGTTTATAACTTTTCCTTCTTTGGTAAAACGAGAGCCGTGACAAGGACAATCCCATGATTTTTCAGTCGCATTCCAATTGACTATGCAGCCTAGATGGGTACAGACACAACTTTTTTTCCGTTCAAAGTCATGGTCCGCCCCATCCCCTTATCCAGATCAGTAAAATCCCCTTCTTCTTTCACTTTAAAATACTGAAAATAGTTTTTTAATCCTCTCTTCAGCATTTCCTTGAATTTTATGAAAGAAGCCTTCGGTTTTATCTTCGCCGGATCATATAGATCGCTCCAGCTATTCTCCCTATTCATCACCAAATCGGTTATCAGTTTTGCGGAAACCAAACTGCTAGTCATGCCCCATTCTCCGAAACCGGTAATTATGTAGACATTATTCGTATTCGGCATCCTGCCGATATATGGCACCCGATCGATCGACATGCTGTCCTGAGCCGCCCAGATATACTCGATTTTTTCTATATCGAATCTTTGCCTGGCTAGCTCCTCGAGTTTTTTAAAATGGTTCACATTCTCTTCTTCTCCAGCAACATGGTCTTCCGCGCCGATGATCGCCCATTTCTCATCTTGATCTTGATGCGGTCGGTATGACAATCTCTCGGTATCGCAATTTATGAAATTTAAATCAGCAACTGGCGTTTTTAATTTTGCGGCCAGTGCATACGAACGGACCTGACTCATTCTGAAGGAGAAAAATCCCTTATCATAAATCGGATAATTAGTAGCGATGATCACTTTCTTGGCCTTGATTTCACCCTGGTCGGTAATGACAGTGGGGATATCAGCCTCTTTGATATCAAGAACTTTGGTATTTTCAAAAATATGATTATTTTTACTTATTTTTTCTGCCAAAGCCAAAAGATATTTTCTCGGGTGGAAACAGGCTTGGTTTTCAAATTTTAATGCGCCGGTTATCGCGGAAGGGATACCTTCTACCCTATCCTCGATCGAAGCGGGCAAGCCTAGCTGTTTGCAAGCTTCAAGCTCGCTTTCCAATTCTTCTCTTCCCTCCGGAGTAGCAGAATAAACATAAGAAGGCAGTCTTTGCAGATCGCATTTGATCTTTTCCTGTCTGGTTATATTCTCCAATTCTTGGATCGCCCATTCATTAGAATCGGCATACAGCTTCGCTTTATCGAAACCGAAATTCTTGATCAAAAAATCATATTTCAGATCATGCTGAGATGTCACCTTGGCAGTAGTGTTGCCCGAGGTAGCCATAGCGATGTTATACATCTCAACTACGGCGACTTTCAGATTCTCTTTCGACAAAAAATAAGCGGCGTTCAGCCCTGCTATTCCACCGCCGACGATTACCACATCAACCTCAAGCCCGGGTACGAGCTTGGGGTAATTAGTTTTAGGCGTAGTGCCTATCCAGATTGAATTTATAGTTTTTGGCAACATAATATCTTATCTATAAAATATAAGATAAGAATAATAAGAATTGATTAAGAATCTAGGAATCGAAAATTTAATGATTCCTTAATCCATAATTTTTAAACTGATTTAATAATTCAATAAACACAAACCTATGGGAATTTTTTTGTGGATCATCTTCGGCGGCTTAGTCGGCTGGATCGCTTCAATGATAATGCGAACCGATGCGCAGCAAGGAATCTTCTTGAATGTAATCGTTGGAATCATCGGCGCATTACTCGGCGGCTGGATTATGAGCGCGGTAGGCAAGACTGGTGTGACCGGTTTCAATCTCTACAGCTTCATCGTCGCCTTGCTCGGCGCAGTACTCCTCATTCTGATCGTAAAAGCAGTAAGAAGATAAGAACTTCCAAACAAAAAAACAGCCCTGAGGCTGTTTTTTTATTCCACTATCTCTTCATTCTTTTCTTAGCTTTCTCTTCCAACATAAGCTTCTTGATTTCTAGACGTTTTTTGGTCTTAGGAGAGCGTGATGGTTTTTTTGTGCCAACTCCAGTGCTTCTTTTCGCCATATAATGATTTATAAATTAATAATAGTTATCTTAGCCTATTATTAAAATAAAATCAAATAAACAATGGTCTTAAGTCAATTTGCATTTTCATGCTCGCCTCAAAGCCTCTATCTCGATTTTATTCATGCTTAACATCGCTTTCATTACTCTGCCGGCCTTTTCCTTGTCCGGGTCGTTCAACAAATCATCCAATTCCTCCGGGACAATCTGCCAAGAAACTCCATACTTATCTTGCACCCAGCCGCACTGCTGTTCTTCTCCCCCATTTGATAGCCGTTCCCACAGCTCATCTACCTCTTGCTGATTTTCACAATTCACTACGAAAGAGATGGCGGGAGTAAAAATGAATTCCGGTCCGCCGTTCAAGGCGATAAAATCATGTCCATTCAGCTGGAATTCGACGGTCATCACACTGCCCTCCGGCTTGCCAGAAACTTCCACCGCTTCTTTCATATAAAGCGTAGTTTTGAGCACGCGAGAATTCTTAAAAATTGAAACATAAAAATTAACTGCCTCCTCCGCCTGATGATCAAACCACAAAAATGGAATTATTTTTTTCATATCAAACATTATGCCCAATCCAAATTAACCTTTTATGAAAAATTCAGGCATTCTTTTCTCCTAGTTTTTCTACCTGTGAAATTAATTTTTTTCGCTTGGATTCTGACAGATATTTCACTAGGCCGAAAACAGTTTTTTTCACCGGCTTGATGCCGCAGAATCCGAGCGCACCATTTGCCAAGGCTTTATAACCGTTGGTTCTATAAAGCAGGAGATTCAATAAGGGATGAGAATCCATCGTTACGATCAAACGAGCGCTTCTGCCTTTTAAAAGCTTTTCCAAGAATGGATAACCTTGGTGATACTTGAAGGCAAAGCCAGGCAGAAAAATCCGATCAAAGAAACCTTTCATCAAAGCCGGCGACGCCATCCACCAAACTGGGAAAACAAAGACCAGGTGGTCTGCCCATCTTATAGCCTCTTGCGATGAAAGCAAATCCGGTTCGAGCGACTGGATGATATGGTAGCCTTCATGCAGGATGGGATCGAATTTCAGATCAGCTAAATCGATTCTCTTGACCTCTGCTCTGGATTTCTTCGCCCCTTCCTCATAGGCATCCGCCAACCCATGACAAAAACTATCTTTATGCGGATTACCGTTTATGATAAGAATTTTTTTCATTGTTATAAATTTATAGATATTTTATAAAAACATTATATCATGAACGAAAGATAATGTAATAATAAAACGCATACAAAAGAAATATTAAATAAATAGAATCTAATCTTTCACTGAAGCTGAAAATTTTTCCATAAAAAAAGCCGCTCCGATATTAATCGTGCGGCTGAAATTGTTCATTTTCTCAGGGGTGGCCATTGGAAATAGCAGATTCTAGATCGGCAATTGCCTGATCCAGGTCAAGATATTCCCGCCATTTCCTTGCTATGATCAGCTTGAAACCTGGCCTAACTAACGTCGGAGGATGATCAACGGGTGTTTTCCCCGGCCAGCAATAGTACGCTGTGCCATTCTCCAAGGTTTTACGGTTATTACCAACTTTCCCATCAAGGACAAAAACAACTTTATACTTGTCCTTAAAGAACCCGCCGGACCATCGGTTTTGATTGACGTCCCAACGAAAGTAAACCAAGACCGCGCCATCTTTCTCGGCTTCTAGGCGCAACTGCTCCTGATCGGCTTTTATCTTGTCATATCTGTCCCGGTATTCCTTGAGCTTCATTTCATTTGGGTGAAGTTCTCTGTAAACAACCTCCAGTGCCATTTTTTTCAGGCGACCGAGATCGCTTTGATTGCAAAGAAGATTGTGTCTTCCCCAGATACTCAGCTCGGCAACTTTGCCACCGAAGACGAGCTGACCGGAATCAGGAAGTTTTGACCAATCAAGGTCCTTAAACCCCTCAACTCTTACGATGTAATGTGGACAGTCTTCACCAACCCGTCGCACATCATCTGTCCATTTACCCAAGAATCTGAAGTAAAAAGGAACCGTGGATCCAGGGGGGAAATCAGCATCGGTAACAAAATTTGGCAGTGTCATGACAGCCTCCTCTTTCCTAGTAGTTTGGAACCTAATAATTCAAAGACCTCTGTTTCTCTGGCTTTGTTAATTAAGCGGTAAAACAGCAACAACAAAAAATAGCACATTGTGCTATTTTTGTCAATTCTAACATTTGACATATCAAACCACTGAGATACTATTTAAGTATGAGTATTAATTCAATAACTTTTAAAATTATGACAACAAAAATCATCAGTTGGCTGTTCGGGATTGTGTTTTTTGCCATCGGCTTAGTAAATTTATTTTGGGGAGATGATTCTCTTTTCGGCGCTTTCAAAGAAAAAACTGGCTTTACAATTACCAATACGGTTAAAATCGTTTTGGCCATTTTCATTCTCTGGGCAACCCTGGGCGTGGGTGAATTATTCGACAAGACAGATCTGATGTTGAATGATTTTAAATCGTGATTATTTTGAACTACGATTAAGTTTAGAAATGAACTACCACTGCGAAGGCCGGTGGTTTCCAAGAATAAAAAGAGCCGCGAGTCAGAAACTTGCGGCTAAACATGATAGATTATCAAAAGATGTTTCAAGGGGCTCCTCAGGCGGCTCGAACGGCAACTCTGGATTACCGGCGCCGTATACGTGGTAGTCGAACTTGTCTGTTCTGACTATTTCCGCTATCAGAGCCCAATCATACTCTCCGTATATGATGATTATCTTCGGATAGCGGATATCCCGGCAGACCATCGCTCGCAGTTTTTTGTTAAGGACGACGAATTGCCGGTCGCTCCAGCCCTTTTCTTCATTGGTTAGCACGGTGAACACCTGGCTGACGAACTCATCAATTATCTGTCTAGACCGATTCATGATTTTACAGCCTCAAGCAGCAACTTCAAGGAGACGTCTTTCTTGTCAATGGTAGTTAACCTTGGAAACAGCGGAGTTACGGCTTCGCTAGAATCGCTGATTACCTTTTTCAAACTGGCGATTCGCTTTTGCCTTTCGATGTTGGCACGTAGCGAAAATATTCGGAGTGCCAGTCGATAGGCTTGATCGATGTCGTCGACATCTTTCTCATCAAATCGAGATTTTACGATCCGTTTAACTAGTTCGTTAAATGCCTCTTCAGGCTCGCCGGATGCCTTATTTTCCTTTTTTTGTTTGAAAATGTCTTCTACTCGGATAATGATTGTCGTTAGCTTAAGCTCCTTAAGGTAGCCTAAGGATTTAAGATCGGCGATCAGCTTCAGCAAAGTTGCTTCTTTGATGTAGGTCAGGTCTTCTGGTCTCGGCAATTCCCTGACCAAATCAAATTGCAATCCGCAGATCAAACTCAAGTACTTAGTAACAAAAGTCTCCATCGGGCGCCTCCTGTACTATCGAATTGAATTTTATTAAGGGCAAGATAAGCAAAAAATAGCACAATTTGCCGTTTTTTGTCAAATGCTGGCTCTAACAATAGTTTAGGAATAAAAAAACCACACAGTAAAACCGTGTGGCTATAGGATTGCCGACCTTATTCGCCGACAATTTGGGTTATTTGTTCGATTATGTTCTCGTCGAACTCTTCACATTCGTCAAGGATACCGTTAAGGACTTTTTTTCTTCTGTCATTCCTTTCGGAACCTAGTTTTATAAATACCTCCTGCCGCAGAGTGATATTTTTACTTATCGTCAAAAGCAGATTGTCTTTCTCGGCGTTCTGCTCTTGGAGCATTTCAATTTGCCCTTTAGCAATTTCCAGTTCCCGCTGGAGATCACTTATAGTTTCGAGCAAACCATCGCCATCAGCCTCTTTGACTATCAGCATGTTTCTGGCACTTTCTGTCAGCCAGATGCATGGTAGCGATTTTTTCATACTCAAAGACTTGCTGATTATGCTACGCTCGATCAGATGCCGGATCGCACCTTTTTCGTTTAGATTTTTCAACTTCAACTCTTTTAGAATCTCTGACAGACCCTCCCTGGATACAGGAGCAAGCGGACTACCAGCCTTTTCTACAAAGATCCTGATGAAAGCTTCGATAATCGCCTGAAAGAATATCTTGCGATAGTATTTGCCCCTTTCCTTGACAGACAAGCCTTCAGGAATCGAGGCGTCGATTCCCTCTTCAGCAAGAGCATCAGGCACAGAAGTCTCAACTTCACCGACAGCTGGATCAGCTATCACATCATCAAGCATTTCTGCCTCTGCGGATGCGACTTCTGCTGTGTCCTCACTGATTACTTCTTCCCTCGGCGGTTCCGGCGGCAAATCCTGAATCGGAGGAGTTGCGTCTTCCCTTCCAGTCTCATTAACTTCGGCTGGAGTCCTGGTCCGAGAACACTTTTCTTCGGCAATGTTTTTGATGATGCTTAAGAATCCCGCATGTCGGTCTACTGATATGCAAACCGGAATTTGGATCTTGCACCACCAAACCTGGTCTGTGCCTATAAAACCGATCTTGATGATGACACCGATCCCTGGGGTTTCGCGGCAAATTTTTTGGACTTCTACCCAATCGACTTTGTGTGTGATCCCGCTATGAGTTTCCTTGTCCAAGAAAACGTTGAATTTCGTTCGCACCACCTGTTCTTTAAGAACAAGCAGTATCATCTCCTTCAATCTTTCTTGCGGAGCTCCTTTAAGCTGCCTTTTGCCGGCTTTCAGCTCAACTTCAAGTCCATCAAATTCCGCCTTGGCCGTCCCTCGTTTCCTGTTCTCCTTCATCGTCGCTCCTTTTCATTTCATTAGATTGTAGTTTTTTATGTGATTAGTTTCAATTTTAAAAACAATCTAAAGTCATTTTCAAAATTGAAACCAATCGTTTTGAAAGAACAAGGATAATAGAATATAACACAAGCACTTCTTTTTTGTCAAAAATTAATAAGGGTTGGTAGTAGATATCAAAAAATAACGCTAATTTAAGCGTTATTCTTGTCTAATTAAAATTTTCTAGAAACTCAGTCAGAAGATTTTTTCTTGTTCTTTATCAGCCCTACAATCCCGAGAACGACCAAAGCTAATCCTAGTAACTGCGCTCCAGGGCTGTCATCATAGCCACCGTACACAAACATAAACGCACCAAATAATATTGCGGAAACAAAATATAGTATTCTTCTATAATATTTTTTCATATTGTTTTATTATGGATTAATTATAACACACTTTTTAAAAGCCTGCTTGTCAAAATTTTTATAAAACAAACCGCGAAACTATATAAAAAAATAATACTGCTTGATTAAAGTAATGTTAGGTAGCTTAAGATAAATTAAAGATTTAAAAAAACCGCGCAGCATGAGCTGTGCGGCTATATAAGCGTAATTCTCCTTTTCATATCATTGAGGCCGCTTGTCCTGCCCTCAACTGATGTTGCGGTCATGGTTTCGACCGCAATCTGGCGTCGCAGGCCCGTATCCAGCTCGATTTCAAAGAAGTTCTCTCCCTTGAGCTGATGAAATGTCCTGCAGAACCCTTCAATTGGACAGACATCTTCTGCATCTACAAAAATGATCCGTACTTTGCGACCTGCAAACATCAAGATCAATTTTTCTAACACTGGAACCTCCTGACTGAAACTGGATTGGCTATTTAATTATGATGTAACGAATAACCACCTTGTTTTCCGTTTGCAATTATCTCAAGCCCGAAGCCAACCAACTTTCTCTGCGCATAACACTTGGCTTGATACAGCCTTTTGTCA
>Ga0076208_104_pt1 | contig 20839 bp, 17 predicted proteins | sample RifGroE2_FD_67813 | JGI IMG/M metagenome (GOLD analysis project Ga0076208, IMG submission 67813) | Parcubacteria bacterium GW2011_GWE2_38_18
TTCTTTCTTGGTATATTTATCCAATTTGCCTGCTTCTTTTTCTGCACGCAAAGTGACATATTTACTGATCGCTTTTTTGATAATCGTAAAATTAGTCAAGGCACCACCAAGCCAGCCTTCGTTTACATAAGGCACGCCGACTTCTTCGGCAATTCTCTTGATATGCTCTTTGACTTGAGTCTTGGTACCGACTAATAAAATAGTCTTGCCTTCGGCAACGCTCTTTTCAATAAAATCCAAGGCAATTTTCAATTGCTTTCTGGTTTTTGATAAATCGATAACGTGTACTCCATTTCTGGAGGTAAAGATGAATGGCGCCATTTTTGGATGCCATTTTGAGGTGCGATGTCCGAAGTGCATTCCTGCATGGAGCATCTCCTCGACTGTTGGGAACTTAATCATAAGGTTTTTTCCTTTTAGCCTCTACTCTACATCATCCGCCTCAGGCGGACAAGGAAAATATAAATATTAGAGTATGAGATTTTAATAATATAAAAGCCAAAGGCTTTTTGTATGGTCGGGAATTCATTTTCCTCGACCATAATAAAAGACTACTGAAATCAGTAACCTTTTAAAGACGATTTTATACGCCTTTTAATAAGCTTACAATATAACAAACAAACCGATTTGTCAACAGCCTAGAGTAATGTGCACTGTAAACAATCAAAGACGAATATTAAGATACTTTTGAGACTGTTTTAGTAGAAGCTTCGCAGTGAAATCTCTAACATGTAGTATTTTCCTTATAATTAAATAAACTAGTCTCTTTCTATTCTGTAAAGCTATTCGGCCTTAATTTTATTTAAATTATCATTCGTGATGCCAACGCCCATATTCTTCATAATATTAAACGCACTATTGCCATTTGCCATATAATATCTTTTTCCATCTTTTATGTTAACATACCAGGCTTCACCCAAAGACTCGACTTGAAGCAAGATTTTTCCCTTGAGTCGCTCATTGATTTTTTTATCTACTGGCAATTTATTTTTTCCATTTGGATCGTAACCATTTTCAACCTCTTCCGAATCATTATAACCATCACCATCTGTATCAAAATTATTCGGATCAGTGCCGATTGCTTTTTCCAGTTTATCAGACAAGCCATCACTGTCAAAATCTTTTTCAGCTGGATCATAAATAATGCCAACCGGTATTTTATTTAGATCCTTGTTTTTAATGCCTAAACCGAAATTATTCATAATTTCAAAAGCTGAGTCTCCATCTTTCAAATAATATCTTTTTTCTGGCCCCACATACCAGGCCTCGCCCAAGCTTTCTACCTGAAGCAATATATAACCCTTTAATTTGTTTAGTAAATTACCGATAACAGACCCAGATGAGTTTTGATTGCCGCTGTTTACGGTTGCACCAATTATTTTTCCAACCTCAACATTCTTTAAGGTAACCTCCTGCAATTTACTTTGCTCGATCTCGTAGATTCCTCCGTATTCTTTTTGCGTGCTATTGGAATAAACTATCAAATAATTACCTGGCGCGATATGTGCTTCAGCATAACCTTTGTCAGAAATATTTAAGTTACCAATTTTTTTATCTCGATAAAAATTTCCCTTATTATCCTTGGTTAGGCTATACAAAGTAATTCTTCGATTTATATTTAACAATTTATTCATCTCAACTGGTAAATAAATCCTACTAATACCAGAAACTATTTTTTTCTCGGTTCTTTTATTCTTTTCAATCACTACGTCCCAGAATACATCCTTTTGTCCAAAACTATCTTTTAACACCATTGCATAAACTCCGGCAGAATTTTCAAAAATAATTTGTCCCTTCTTATTATAGTCAAGTTTTTTTACACTTTTAACAATTATTCTATCTCCTTTAATATTATTGTCTTGCTCGAAAATTTCAACGCTTTTTCCTGCTTCCAACAAATTAGCTTCTGCATCTTCCATGGTAATCGCCACATCGCTGAATATATATTCATAATTAAAGTTTGCACCAGCAGAAACATTGATTGCTGTTTCTATATAGCCAACACCGCTTCCCAAGTCTGCAGTTAATATATAATCACCTCCGACGCCTTTAGCCGTATGGGTTTTATCCGCCACATAGGTAACTATCTTCCCTTCAATGGAAGTATCAAAATTACCATAAACCAAATCTTCTTTTTCATTTATCGGCTGACGATCTACATCATAGCGCTGGGTATATAACGAAAATTTAACATTTTTTTTCAATTCCCCAAGATCATTCCTAAAAACAAACGTGATACTGCTTAATTTTTTTATAACACTCTCTGACTCCCCACACCCAATGCTGAAGTTATCGTAAAACCAAAAAGCGCCAGCTTCAGAATTTTTATCAAATACTTTGAAAGCATAAATATTGTCTGACTGAATGCTTGGCGTAAATTTTACCTCAGCAATTCCGGTTGTCGCCAATGTCTTGCCCTCAGCAATTTTTTTACCTGGCGCCGGCTTGCCATCGGCATCAGTTTTTTGCTCAAAAACATTTACAGTGATGCCGGATATATACTGATTCGATGAATCGCGAAAAACAAAATTAATAGTAGCCGGCTTGCATTCTGCAGCATTAACATTGCCAGTAGAAAAGATAAGAAGCCCTACTGAAATAAAGAAGAAAGAAAATAACTTCATACTATTTACCATTTTAATTATTATATAGAATATTATAACAATAATACAAAATTTTGGCTATAGTTTGCATCGAGCTTTACCCGGGGTTGACATATAATGCTTTTTATGTTAAACTAAAAAATTAATTTAAAAATCACATATACTGCGCCTTAAATCTTTGAGATTTAGTTTTATGTTAGACAAAATAATCATGGTAAATATTTTACAAAAACTAAGCAGGAAGTATTTCAATAAAAAATACCTTTTTTGGTTTGTTGTTCTCAAAATAGTATCCTATATAATCATTGGACTATTTTTAGTAAGCTCCATTACCAATAAAGCTGAGGCTGTTTTTAATCTGGACGAGAGCGTAACCCTGGTTAAGACAGTTAATCAAAAACAAACATATCTTCTTGATCATAATAGAAAAATTAAGAAACTTTATAATAGTGAAAGTGTCTTTCTGTCTTATGGAAATAAATTTAACCAAATAAAAATAATTAACGAACAAGATTTAAGGAAGTGGCCAGATGCCCATCTGATAAAAATTAATGGTAAAACAGGAGTTTATTATATAAATGGTAACCAAAAAACACTTATAAAAAGTCAGGCTGACTTAATAAGTCTCGGTTTAAGCAATGCCGATGTTATCAATGTAAATCAAACAGATCTGAATAGTTATCATGCAGTTGACTACAAGAGTAATAATTTATTGACTTATACAAACAGCGCGCCCAAAATCAAACAGAAGCTTTATATCTACCCAACTTATAATACCCTACAAGATAATAAATTTTTAATCGGACAAAAAAATATTAAATTAGCCTCATTCACCGTGGTGGTTGCATCTGACGAAGATGTGATAATTGATAGAATTAGACTGACAAAAGGAACTGAGTCACGCGGCGATATCAATTTTTCAAACGGCTTCAGCAATCTTCGTGCGGCGATTAATGACAAGCAGGTAAAAACAATTATTAATCAACCTAATAGCAATTTTTTTGACTTTGCTGGTTTTGATTATGCATTGAAACACGGAGAGAAGGCGGAAATTACTATCATCGCAGACACATCAAACTACCTAAAATTATCGCAAGCTCAATTAATGCTCTCGGCAATAGCAGTTAACGACAAAGAGGGCGGTAAACAAACGATACTTTACAAAGTTAACACCAATAGCGAAAAAGTTTATTTTACCCCGACGATCTACTCAGAAAACATTTATAATCAGGCGGATCTCAACGCCATTATTCAAAAAAACAATTACCGACCAGTTGTTAACAACTATAATTATTATCCCCCAAAACCTAGAGAACCAAGCAGACCGGAAAGCTTCTCTGAGTTGTCTTGGCCGACCGCAGGACGGACAATCAACTATTATTTCAATGACACGACCTATCCTTATCGTAATATATCTGAACATAATGCAATCGATATCGAGACCGGCCAAGGCAGTAGCGTAAGAGCGGTTGCCGACGGCTATGTCGAAATAGCAGAAAAAACCAATTCATCCAGTTATAGCTATGTAACCATCCGCCATGACAATGGCATAAAAACAAGATACGGACACTTGTCGCAAATTAAAGTGAATGTCGGTGACTTCATCAAAAGAGATCAGCTGATTGCCTTGAGTGGTGGACAACCAGGCACCATCGGCTCCGGCAGCTATTCCACCGGCCCCCATCTTCATTTCGAAGTCTTAGTCAATGGAGTAAATGTTGATCCGTTGAAATATTTGGAATAATTTTCTGTCTAGAAAAAATAAAAATACGAACCTTGTGCGTTCGTATTTTTTTGCTCAAAAACTAAAAATTTAAAACAATAAAATTAAATAAAAAACGCCACACATTTTGTATGGCGGTTAAGGCTGAATTATCCAGATGCATTCTGTTCGCTTGCGACAACAGAATAATTACTGCAATCAGGGCATATCCCTTTATTATCCTTTTTGCTTACCTGTCCCCATTGCTTCAGGGAAATCAACATTTGAAAAGTGCAATCTTTTTCACAACCTACCATAATATCTGCCATTGCTCACCTCCCAAGAAATAACAATCCATAAACATATAATTACTTAAAATAAACAAAAATGTCAAATATAATAACCAGTATTTTTTTATTTTCTTTTCGTCAACAAACAGTACCGCTTGTTATCTTTTAAAACAGTAAAAATCAAAACATACTCCCCGCCTTCCCCTATTTTAAGTTTTTCATACAATTCTTCTACTGCTACTGGAAATCTTCTAGTTAGAATATCGGCTCGCTCAATGCCCAGTGCTTTAAATTTTTTCTTCAAATCTTTGATAGAAAATTTTTCTATGCTGATAATCTCGAAAGAACGGAATAATTTTTTTTCACTAACCATTGCATCGCTGGTCAAAAAAGCCGTTTCGGAATTTATTTTTTTTAATTCAAATTGCTGAGCCAGTTCATCAATCAAATGCGCTTTAATAATCGCCTTGTTCGGTTCGTAAATAAATTTTAATGGCTGATCAAGTACTGAAGTAAAAATTTTTTGGGGTGACTCAACCAAACTAAATTTCTCATTACCAATCAAACAGGTTGCCCGCCGTTCAGCGGTTTTAAATTCCCCGAACCACAACAACGCAACTTTGCAAACGTTGTCTTCGGAGATAATTTCTACCTCCGGCTTCAAGGGTAGGCTATCTAATTCTTTGTAATCAAAAGCTGGGGAAATTTTAATACATATCTTGTCAGTGATTTTCAAAAGCTCCGGCAAAATCTCCAAAATCTTGGGGCTGGAATTGAATATGGAGCGGGTCTTGGTTCTGCCCTCTCTTTCTCTGGCAGGATCAATAAAAAAAGCATCAGCATCTTTGATTAAATTTTCTTCGGCCCTGCCAAGAACAAATTCCACATTTTTTAAAACACCATACGTCTTAGCATTGAGTTTGGAGCATTTCAGATGAACCTCGTTTTGGTCTACTGCTACCACCTTATTCTTTTCAGCAAGGAAGATTAAATTGCCACCGATACCGGCAGTCAAATCAACGATCTTGCCAATCTTTCCGAATCTGTCAGCGATATGCCTGGATATTTTTTCGCCAGTTGCTTGCTCTAACCCTAAACCGGTGAAATACATCTGTTCGCTTTTTTCAAATTTTCCAAAAGCCTTTTGGCGAAATTTTATTTGGGATAGCAAGGCAGGAATATGCTCTAGCCCCTTTTTTGACAAAATCAAAGCCAAGGAATTCAATTCCTTTTCACTGAGTTTAGCATATCGCATCAATAACTCCTGACCAGAAGGAGAAGTTAAAAATTCTAAATCATTCAATTCCATTGTTTAAAGATATTATTGTAGCTAAAATTGCCACAAATATTTAAGTTATAATATTGATTCGTAACCTTCGTAGTAAATTTCATTGATTCGCAAGGATTAGCTAGAATTAGGTATTGACAAGAAGGACTATATCTAATATTATAATAACATCTTTAAAAAGTCCATTTGAGACTCTTTTTTATTATAAATTAACATACCTATGAAAAAAGATACCCACCAGAAGTATTATCCAAACGCCAAGGTAATTTGTGCCTGTGGCAATTCTTTTGAAACCGGTTCAACCGTGGAAGAAATCAAGACCGAGTTGTGTTCTGCTTGCCATCCTTTTTACACTGGCAAACAAAAGTTGGTTGACCCTGCTCGCCGTGTTGAAAAATTCCGCGCCAAAGAAAGCGCCAAGGATGAAACTGCAAAAAACAGAGTTGGCAAGAAAGTCAAAAGAGCTACCAAGGCTAAAGCCAAAGAAGAAAAGAAAACTTCAAAATAGCAACCCAAAACGGTTATCTAGTTTTGTTATGGTATAATACTAATACCAGAATAAAATCAGATAACCGTTTTTTTTAACAATTTCTAATTTTCAATTTTCAATTTCTAAACAATTTTAAATGACTAAATTTTAAATTAAAAAATTGAAGCATTGTTTTAAAATTGAAAATTATAAATTGAAAAATTATCCTCATGTACGAAGACATAAAAGAAAAATTAAAGTCGCTTGACGAACAGCTATCTGATCCAGCAAATACCAATGATCAAGATAAGCTAAGGACTCTCTCTCAACAACGCGCCGAAATAAAAGACGTGGTTGATTTGATATTGGAATTGGAAAAAATCAATAATAGCATTTTAGAGAATAAAGAAATTTTACAGAATGAGACAGATAAAGAATATTTGGAAATGGCCGAGGAAGAAAATAAAGAGCTGGAAACCAAAGCAGAAACTATCAAAGCACAAATTGAAACTGAACTTCATCCGGCTGACCCAGACGATAAGAAAAATATTATCATGGAAATTCGCGCTGGGACCGGCGGAGATGAATCCGCACTTTTCGCCGCCGATCTCTTTCGCATGTACTCTCTTTTTGCCGGAAAAATGGGCTGGAAAATAGAACTCTTGGATTCGAATCCGACCGGCATCGGCGGCTATAAAGAAATCGTCTTTTCAGTGGCCGGTAAAAATGTTTACAGTAATATGAAATATGAAAGCGGCACGCATCGTGTTCAACGTGTTCCAGAAACAGAAAAAGCCGGACGTATTCATACCTCTGCCGCAACTGTTGCCGTACTGCCGGAAGCGACTGAAGTTGATGTACAAATCAGAATGGAAGACCTGCGCATTGATACTTACGCCGCCTCCGGCCCTGGCGGACAAAAAGTTAATACCACAAACTCAGCGATCCGCATTACTCACCTGCCGACCGGCCTGGTTGTAACCTGCCAAGACCAGAAATCCCAACAGCAGAACAAGGTCAAAGCCTTGGAAGTCTTGCGCTCTCGTCTGTATGAAAAAATCCGTTTTGAACAACAGCAGAAAGAGGCCGCTCAAAGAAAGGCGCAAATCGGTACCGGCGACCGTAGTGAAAAAATCAGAACATACAACTTCCCCCAAGATCGTATTTCCGACCATCGCATCAAGCTAACTCTTCATTCCATCGATCGGATTATGGATGGAGAATTGGACGAAATTATCTCCGCTCTAAAAACCGAAGAAAATAGATTGCGATCCGAACAATAAAAAACGGCAACCGAAGTTACCGTATGCATTTTTTGAAGATGTTCTTCAGATAGTCGCCATGTTTACTGTGGCAATGAGGAGTTTTATCATTATTGAGAAAATCCATCAGCCATGACAAATCGTGCTTTACAGACTCAAAATAAGAGCCGGCACGTTTGTTATCAAACATCCTGAAATGAAGTAATAGCTTCAACATTGCCAAGTTGTCGCAAACAAACAGCGACTGAAAACCTGGACCACCGAATGACCAGGCGTTGCCTATACAGTAATGAACGAACCTTCGGGGACGAAGTACGCCGAGTTCTGCTTCCTTGGTTCCATATGCGTTTGCACGATACAGCGTTCCCAAAACAACGATACAGTAGCCAGGATCTTTCCCATTTTCAATTTCCATCAACTTTTCTTTCGGATATTCTTCAGTCGCAGCGACAAGATCCACCCATGGCTTTCTTTTGGCAATTACGCCGAAAGCGCATGCATGCCCCTCGGTAAAGATACAAACTGTACCAGGTTTAAGATCCTCTGCCTTTTCGATCAATCTAAAATTGAGTTCAGACTTTTCCACTTCTTGCCTCCTTGCTGATTTATTTATGACAATAAAAGAATTTACTACCAACATTAAAAGGTCCGATTTACCTCCTCTTGATTTATCACTGATATTAGCATATGTGATAAAAAAATCAAGAGAGTTTGTTTTGGCCAATCCGGATTATTTAATCAAACCATCTCAGCTTGTTCATCTGAATAGGTTGATTAAACTCCGCAAAAAAAACTACCCAATAGCATATTTAACCAATGAAAAAGAATTTTATGGGTTTAATTTTTTTGTTAATGAGAACGTCTTGGTTCCTCGCCCTGAAACCGAATTGATGATTGAGGAGACAGTAAAATATGTAACGCATAACGCGGAACGTGCAACGCTGGTGGATGTAGGAACTGGTTCTGGATGCATAATAATTACACTTGCTAAACTGCTAGAAAGTCAAAAGTCAAAAGCATGCCCTCGACCACGACCGGGGGTCCCAAGTTATAAATTCATTGGTCTAGACGTATCTTTAAGTGCTTTACAAGTTGCAAAAAAAAACGCTAAATTACATAAAATAAGCAAAAGGATAAAGTTCATAAAAAGTAATTTACTTCAGAAACTTTCAACTTTCAACTTTCAACTTTCAACTTCCAGCCTAATAATCCTTGCCAACCTCCCCTACCTCACCCCAAAACAAGTCAAAGAATCCCCTTCAATCAAACGAGAGCCAAGACTAGCCTTGGTAGCAGGCAAGGATGGATTAAAATATTATCGAGAACTTTTCCGGCAAATCAAAGAATATGAGATAAAAAAATACCATGTCCTTTGCGAGATAGATCACACTCAAACGGAAGCCTTTAAAAAACTTATCAAAAAAGAACTGCCTGGTTGTGAATTTTATATCAAAAAAGATTTAAGCGGCTATGCTCGTTTAGGCATAATAAAATCCCCGAAATAAATCGGGGATTTTATTAATTTATACTAATTCAAAAATTTATTTCTCTCCGCTCGGACCAGAAACATGTATACCGCTTGCCCCTGCCCTGGAATCGGTTTCTAAATAATAATTTACAGTATAATCCTTGGTCGAAGTTGCGGAATAGTAATAATAACAAAAAGAATTCGAAGGCGCGATTGCAGTTCCTCCCGGTGTTACGTTCGATGGAACAGCAGTCGGCCAGGATGGATCAACCATCACACTATCTAACGCTCTCGATGCCAATAAAGCAGGGCCGACCGATCCGGTGGTAGCGACACATTCACCGGCCGATGACGGATAATTACCATCATTGTCATTAGCATACAACTCAAGAGATTTGCGCATTGCAGAAATCGCATTAACTCTCAAAGAATCCCTAGCACCCCTCCTGACAGTGGTTACCGCCACCAAAGCAAGGACAGCCAAGAAGCCTATTATTGAAATGACGACCAAAAGCTCGATCAGGGTAAAGCCTTTTTTGTTGTTTTGTTTTGCCATAAATATTTTGTTAATTTAATATGTCACGTTATAATTATTTTTAACTACCTCTACCCAAGTTATTCCTGCATTAAATTCTACTGATTCGTCATTGTTATAATAAAATAAATTTCTCGAATTTGCAGTTGATTTTTTCCATTTTCCCTCTTTACATTGACCATCCATACAAATAACTGCCTTATCCCTACCTACATTACTCATAGACAAACGTGCCTTTTCATCAACCACTTTAGAATTAACATATTCAATTATAACATTTTTTGCGGCGATTGTCTCGTCTTTTTCTGTCTGCTGAATTTTATCCCTAACATACCTAATATAGCTATTGCTATTTTGATCATATTTCCATTCTACCACAAAATCAGGTAATCTAAAATTGATTTTGATAGTGGTGGTTGCCGGTTGTGGTTGAGGTAAATCATCTTTGAACTTCCACGCCTCATAATCGTCATCCTTTACATTCTTTTTTGTTAAGTAATTTTTCAAATTTTCAACCGAAGTAAATAGGTTGTGCGGTCTGGGACGGTTATTGTCTCGCCAAAAATATCGACTATTATAAAATTCGTCTAAAGCTAGAATTCCTTTGTTTCTAATTTTGTCCAGAGCATCAGGACTGCCTCCGCAATGGACATACAAGGCATTGATTTCTGTTGCCCAGTCAATAAAATATGGCCGAGCGCTTCTGACCGGACCGATTTTTTCTACTGCATCGCTGTCAGTAAAAAATGCTAAGAATCGAGTTACCGCACCTTCCGCCTCAGCTTCGTAAACCAAACTTGCTTGAGTCAAACCCGCCTGAGGCCGAGCATCAAGGTGATTATCAATCATTACTCCGACCAATTGAGGATTTTCGTTACCAGCCGGAACAAAAATACCATCAATTTTTCTTCTTACTAAATTTGACCGGTCTGCACATTCCTGGTTTCTACAGGAATCTTCAATGATCATTTCTTCATTCCCTGTTTTATTTTCTGAAAAATAAATTTCATTTTTAAAAGGCTTGAAAGACTTCCATAGAATAAAAATCGAAATACTAAACAATAAAAAAAAGCTGATTATCAAGAATAATCGCTTTTTTTTATCGATAAATATGTCTTTGTTTAACATCTCCTTTTATATTAAACTATATTATTTTGCAGCTTCTTTATTTTCCTTTTCTTTTTCTGCTTCGACCGGAACTTCTGCTGCCGCAACAGGTTCTTCTTCTTCGACTTCTTGCTTGATGACAATCGCTAATACTTCATCTGATACGCTGGTCAATTCAACCCCGGCAGGCAATTTCAAATCACTCATTTTAACCGAGTCTTCAATTTCCTTCAAAGCAGAGACATCTACCTCGATCTGGTTGATCAGATCCTCTGGTAAACATTCCACTTCGACGTGGTCAGCGTTTCTTACCAAGAATCCACCCAAATCTTTCACCGCCCTAGCTTCGCCGACAAATACCAATGGAATTTCCACAGTGATCTTTTTCTTCATATCCACTCTGATAAAATCAATGCTCTCGATTTTTCTTTTGATTGGATTTTTAGATACATCATAAACCAACACCCTTTCAGCCTTGCCATCAATAATCAACTCAATCAAATTGGTTTCACCTGCCTTCGCGAAAACTTTACCAAACTCGGTTTCTTTAACTTTAACGCTTATACTAGGCAAACCGGTACCATAAACAACAGCAGGAATAAACCCCTCGGCTCGTACTGAATTCACCTTTTCTTTTTTTGCATCACGGCTTTGCGCCTGTAATTCGATTTTTTCACTCATAAATTATTTTAATTAATTAATAAATCGTTTTGGATCTAATTATTATACTTTGTATAATTCCTACTAATATTAGGTTAATTATTATTGCGCTGCCGCCGTAACTGATAAAAGGCAGTGAAATTCCAACCACGGGCAGCAATCCCATATTCATTGCTATATTAATAAACATTTCAATAAAAATCAAGCTAACTACGCCTAAAATAAAAAAGATGCCGAAGTCATTATTCACTTTTTTCAAAGAAACGATGCAACGATAAAAGAAAACAGCAAAGAATAGCATTACCAGCCCCACACCTAAAAAACCTAATTCTTCAGCCACAACCGCAAAAATAAAATCGGTCTGACTTTCAGGCAAAAATTTTAATTGAGATTGAGAGCCGAAACCGATTCCCCTGCCGACCAAACCTCCTGAACCTACCGCAATAATCGCTTGAGCAACATTATATCCTTGATCAAGGGGGTCAAAAGAGGGATTGAAAAAAGTTAGAACTCTTTGTTTTTGATAATCTTTAAGATAAAAAGACCAGGCTCCTCCGGCCAATAAAGCGATAATCAAAAAAATTGCGAATAGATATTTCTTTTCCGGACCGGTAAAGATTATTATCGAGAACCAAAGAGCGAACAGAAGCATGGCTGAACCGAAGTCTGGTTGAAATAAAATCAAAACAAATAAGATCAAGGTCGCTCCTCCAGTTATGACAAAATGCCTTAACTGGTTGATTCTCATCGATGATCCGGAAAAATATCTGGCTAAAAATATGATCAAGGCTAATTTAATAAATTCAACCGGCTGGATGCCAAAACCGAAAATACTGAACCATCCCTTAGTGCCATTAATTACTTTACCAAAAAATAAAACAGCCAATAATGACATTATCCCAAAAATATATAGATACACACTATAGCTACGTAGATTATGATAGTCAGAAAAAGCAAAGATCAACATTAAAATCACGCCCACTGCTATGAATAAAAGCTGTTTTTTAAAATTAAGCAGGTCTGCCCCCCTGCCGAGAGAAACACTGTAAATTTCAGCCAAGCCGAAGGCCATTAACAAAAGGACTGAAGAAAGCATAATCCAGTCCATATTCTTTAAATATGTAAAAATTCTTTTAAACATACTGCTTAAAATCTTTTTTCCACTTCTTCAATCGGCAAAACACCGCTGCCGATAAATTTTTCATAAACTGTCGTGTCCATAAAGTTTACTTCCGGGATTACTTCAAGCTTATCAATGCGGCCGAACTGACCAGGGTAATTGGCCTCAATTACCCTTGTCTCGCCAGATTTCAAACTATCTGCGAAATATTGATTAACCCCAACTATACTACCATAACTATAAAGTAATGTAGTAAAATTCACTTTCCAATAATTATAAGGAGATAGATTGGAAACTGTAAAACCGATTTGGCCTAAATTTATTTTTTCCGATAACCCACTGGTTCTGGGTGGCACATAACTGGCATTTTTAACTTCAATATTCAAATGTTCCATTTTATACATTTCCCAGTTAGGTATTTTTTTAGCATCAATCCTGTGCCAGCTCGGATTTTCCATTATAAATTCAACGCTGCCAGGTCTAGAATTTAATTCTTTTGCCAAAAATGTCAAGTATTTGGATTCATTTGGGAAGATATAATTTTTTAATTTTTCAGATGGCTGGCCATCAACCAAAAAGTAATAGCTCAAATCTGCCCAATGCCGCTGGCTCGGATTTTCAATTCTAACCAAAAAATCATATTTATTGCCGGAGGTATTAAAAACCTGAACTTCAGACGCTACCAGGGGCTTGGCTGAAATATTTTGGATAAATTTATGTTCAATCGGACGGACTGCAACCATATTGGCAAGCAATTTATCATCATCTTTCATGCCCTTAATGACATAGAAGCCAAAAGTATAAATAAAATAAAGCCAAGCTATTCCACCCGCTAACATTAACAGCCAAAACAATATCTTTTTTATCAATTTTATATGACCGACAAACCATAGACCGAAATTCAACTTTTTCAATGTCACACCATCTAAATCCTGATATCTTTCGAGGTTTATCTTCCCATTATTTTGAGAATCATTGTCAATCACAATTTTAAAGTTAATTTTAATAGCTTTATTTTAACACAGATGGCCGCTAGTTGACAAACTTTCTGCTATAAAAAATCCATAGAAAACTTGATGTTTGCCCGTAATTTTGATAGAATATAAATAAGAAAATGACTACCCTAAATTTGGGTTGTTTTTATGTTAAAGTTGCTAATATAAAATAAATTGTTAATATGAGTAAAGAACAAAATAAGGCCGCCAATTACGATGCCAGCGCGATTACAGTTTTGGAAGGTTTAGATCCGGTCCGAAAACGACCTGGTATGTATATCGGCTCTACTGGAGCTGCAGGTTTACACCATATGATTTGGGAAGTAGTTGACAACGGCATCGATGAAGCGATGGCTGGCCATGCTACTGAAGTAGGGGTAACTCTATTGCCTGACCGCATGGTTGAAGTCACAGATAATGGACGCGGCATTCCGGTTGATATTGTAAAAGCCACCGGTCTTTCTGCGGTAGAAACCGTATTAACAAAACTGCATGCCGGTGGAAAATTCGGCGGCGGCGGCTATAAAGTTTCCGGCGGTCTTCATGGTGTTGGCGTATCTGTTGTTAATGCATTGAGTGAATATTTAAAAGTTGAAGTTCACCTTAAAGGCAAGATATGGACGCAGGAATACAAGCGTGGCATTCCGCAATATAAGCTTAAAGCTACTGGCAACTCCGATAAAACAGGTACAATCGTTACCTTTAAAGCTGATGACCAGATTTTTTCCGAGCTTGAATTCAACTGGGGGAAAATTCTTGACCGTTTGCGCCAGCAGGCATATCTAACAAAAGGCATCACCATTCGCGTTTCAGACAAACGTGAGGATCATCATGCCAAAAATTTTAAATTTTATTTTGAGGGTGGCATCAAGGCTTATGTCAAAGCCTTGAACCGTAATCAGGATGTAAAAAATGAAACTATTTTTTATGTCGAGAAAGATGTCAACGATTCAAAGATTGAGGTAGCTCTGCAATACAACAACGAGTACAATGAAACGGTAATGACCTTTGCCAACAACATTCACAACCCTGATGGTGGTACGCATATGGTCGGTTTCAAGACTGCCCTAACTCGAACCCTAAACTCTTATGCCAGAAATCAAAAGATCCTAAAAGAAAAAGAAGAAAATTTAACCGGTGAAGATACTCGTGAAGGCTTAACTGCCATTATTTCTGTTAAATTAACTGATCCCCAGTTTGAAGGACAAACCAAGGGCAAGCTCGGTAACACAGAAATCAAAACTTATGTTGAGCAAGTTTTTGGTGAAGCTTTTTCTATTTTTTTAGAAGAACATCCGAAAGAAGCGGAAGCAATTATCGGTAAATGTATTTTAGCTAGTCAAGCCAGAATGGCAGCAAGAACTGCCAGGGCAAATATCTTGCGCAAGGGCGCACTGGAAGGCATGACTTTACCAGGCAAACTGGCTGACTGCTCTAGCCGCAAACCGGCAGAATGCGAACTATACATCGTTGAGGGAGACTCCGCTGGCGGCTCTGCCAAACAGGGACGAGACAGGAAGTTCCAAGCCATTCTGCCTTTGCGTGGCAAGATTCTGAACGTTGAACGAGCGCGACTTGATAAGATGTTGGCTAACAACGAAATAAAAAATTTGGTTATCGCTCTGGGCACGAACATTGATGACCAATTTGATCTGGAAAAATTAAGGTACCATCGCGTTATTATCATGACCGATGCTGATGTTGACGGCGCCCATATCCGCACTCTATTATTAACCCTATTTTTCCGTCACTTTACCCCATTGGTGACTAACGGGCATCTTTATATCGCCCAGCCGCCGCTATATCAGATAAAAAAAGGCGCAACTGCTCGCTATGCTTATTCTGATGAAGAGAAGGCAAAAATAATTACAGAAATGGGTGGTGTTGTCACAGAAGAAGTAGAGGAAGAACCTACCGAAGAAGATGAAAATTTAGAAAATGAAGAACAGGCTGAAGAAGAAACAAAAGATAAAAAATCTTCGAAAGCCCCTAGATTTATGATCCAGCGCTACAAAGGTCTTGGTGAAATGAATCCTGAACAGCTTTGGAATACTACGATGGACCCGACTCATCGCATCACCAAACAGGTTACGATTGAAGATGCAGCACAGGCCAATGAAATATTTGAAATGTTGATGGGCGACAATGTTGCCTCCAGAAAACATTTTATCCAGACTCATGCCAAAAAAGTAGAGAATCTAGATATCTAGAACTATGGAGCCCGGCTCCGTCAGCTGACGGAGCCGGGCTCCGGAATTTCTTCTGAACTAAAATATTTGAAAAACCGCCTTACGGCGGTTTTTTAAAATCTATTTTTTCTTAACTACCTCGATTGTACATTCCGTGACTAGCGCAGCCAAGGCACCGACTGCTGCCAAAACCGGAGCCAATACCACGCCCACTGCTCCGACTGTCACTGGAATCTCCATTATCGCTTTTCCTTTTTCGTTCTTGATAATAATCTTTCTTGCATTACCCTCCTTAATCAATTCCTTGACTTTCTTAACCAATTTTTCTCCTGACAACTTGAATTCCTTGCTAAATTCTTCACCACAATTTTCACATTTTTCTTGCTTTTGCTTATTTTTTGCTAATAAGTCTGTATTAGTAGCTTATAACTAGATTTAAAAAAAGTCAAAATAAAAAACGCCAGGGTTACTAGCGTTATTGTTTCATTCAGGGTCAGCATCATAGCCGATAAATTCTGCGGAGAGCGGATTCTTATTCAATTTTATCACTAACGTGAATAAGGTCCCGCATCTGGGACAGTGAACGTATTCATGTAAACTATAATACCTTGCCTGTCCTTGATCCCATTTGAATCTTACTATTTCCTCGAAATCAGGAAAACCCTTTTTTTCTTTCAAAAGAACTTCAATTTCAACATGATCACAGCCGAGCTGATAGCATGTTGCAACTACTTTTTTGCAAATAAGCTTTGCCATCAGCATCTCCTTCGAATGTGATATTGATTTTGAAGTTTATAAAATTTCAAAAGAAAAGTCAAGATTAACCGATAATTCCCCTATTTTTCAATTCAAAAAAACACCTGGCACAGGCGGTGACATCTGCCAAGGCGTCATGGGCACCATCAAAACCTTCCTTGAATAATTTATTGTGCAATTCCATGAGCGTCGGCCATTTGTAACCATAATTACCAGGTAAAGCGCAAAAATCAACGGCTGAATTCATAGTACAGACTTTTGCCAAGGAAAATAAATCATATGGGATGTTGTTGCGTAAAAACTCGGCTCCGGTCACTTTTTCATCAAAATTGATATTGTGGGCGACCAAAAATTGAGAAGCGCTAAGCACGTCTGCAAATTCCAAAAGCGCATCTTTCAGCGCAATGCCTTCGGCCAAGGCTTTTTCTGTTGTAATACCATGAACATTAGAAGCCTGCTCAGGGATAATAAAGCCTTCTGGTCTGATAATCCGGTTAGCGCTTGCTGCCAATTGTTTAGATCAGTCAAGGGAGCGTTCCAATTTTTCGGCAAACCCGTAGTTTCGGTATCAAAGAATAAATACATTAATTTGTATATTTTTATGAGTTAATTCAACTATTACATTTTAGCAATAAAATAAAAATAACCCAAGTAAACCTTGGGTTATTTTATAACTGAAGTTATTATTTGGTAAGCGCAGCCTTTTTTGCCGTTGCATAAGCACTCTGAGCTGCTTTGACTGCTGCTTTGTAAGCAGTCTCAGCCTCTTTTATAGCTTGATGATATTTAACCATTACCGCCTTCTTGTTCTGTTGATATAAAGCTTTCGCTTCTTTTATTTTTTGATTGTAAGTAGAATTTGCTGATTTGATTGCAGTTCGACGGTTTTCTTTTAGTCTAAGCGTACTGCTAGCAGTAGTGGTGCCACTTTTGTATGCTACTTCAGCTGACTTTATCGCAGTTTTTCGATCTGTTTGAATTTGTTTGGAGGAGCTGGCGTAAGTCTGGCTCGCTGTTTTTAAGCCTGTATTCTTTTCCGATATGATATTCCTGCGTAAAGCAAGAAAATCGCTTCTCAAAGTTTTTAACTTTGCATTATAAGCTTCTCTGGCAGTTTTTAGTTCTGCCTTGGTGGAAGTTGCAGTGGATGAAGACACTTTTGCCTTAATTTCATTTTTTGGCCCCTTAAATTCTGCTTCTTTCGCCATAACTGGCAAAGCAGCAAAAATCATCGTCGATAAGATTAAAGTTGAAATTGTTTTTTTCATAATTTTTTGATTAATATTAGATAACAGATACCCCTAAAATTAACCCGACCCCTTAACTTAAGGCTTGTATTGTATATCTATATTACAATCGAATTGAGAAATTATTTCGTTTTCAATCTCTTCTCTCTTTCGCTCAGATGCTCAGGAACCTCGGGGACAGGGATTTACCACTACGCTGTCGCTTAGGGGCATAAACTTCTCATCCCCTTTTCCTGAAAATAAAAATAAAATACACCATCGCTTTCGCTCAGGTGTATTTTATTTTTATGCTCGGGGACAGGGATTCGAACCCCGATTGACTGGCCCCGAAAAATTATTTTTATTCACTCCCTGCCACGAGATAGCGAAGCTATTTTTCGTGGTCTATCTTCTTCCTAATCTCCGGCAGCATTTTTCTTGCTGCCACTTCTCCCGCTTCAATAAATTCTTTGATATTATAAAACTTAAAACTATTTACTACTCCATATCCATTTAAATCTGGCTTGACCAAAACTACTTTACCCTCATAATCACTATTGATGCAAGAATCAAAAACTTTATTTCGGATTATTTCATATGACTGCATCAAGGTGAATATCATATTCGGATTATCAATTATTTTTACCGGATCGTTTCATCAATCGGAGTTGGATTCGCTACTCCGCCATCAACTAAATAATCATTGCCGATTTTCACTGGCGGCAAGATGCCAGGTACACAGATGCTAGCCTCAACCGCTTTTGCTAAATTACCCTTAGTCAAAGCTACCACGCTCCCGTCTGAAAGATTGGTGGCGATAATCTTGAAAGGAACCCTAGTGTCATCGAAATCTTTTTCTCCTAAAAAATTATCTATATACTTAAAGATTTTTTTGCCTTTGATTATCGATTGTCTGAAAGTTGAAAGATCAACCAATTCCCTCATCGCCTTGGTTTTTGTAAAGCTGTTAGCCTCTTTTTCCATTTCCAGGATATTCATGCCCAAACTATAGCCAGCGCCGATCAAAGCGCCCATACTGACACCACAGATATAATCAATTTTTATACCGGCCTCATGTAACACCTTCAAGACACCGATGTGCGCCAAGCCTCTTGCTCCACCGCCACCCAAGGCCAATCCGATTTTTGGATTTTTCATATCGACAACTTTTATAGTTTAGCAGTTAATTTTATAAAATCAACCCACTACCTTACCACCAAAAGTCTTTAATAAATTATCAATTACTCCGCCGCCAATTCCGGCATCTGACTTTTCAACTGGCTTTTCTTGAGGACTTTCCGGGGCCAGAGGAGTTTCCTTTTCTAATGCGCTATTATCAATTTCCAAATTTTCATCAATTATAGTTTCAATAGTCATGTTGGTATTGTAAGTTTCCAACAAAACTTGCTCTACTAATTGCTTAATTGCCGGATCATTTACCCTGTCTTTGTGGAATTTATATTTAAAAGCCAGACAAAGTTCATTGCCTTTTAAACTCTTTGGCTGACAAACTCTTAAAATAAAGGACAAAGAATGGTTGTATTTTTTTATTCTTACCAACAATTCATTCCATTTTTCTAAAATTTCTTCATAATTAATAACCCCTCTGTTCTTAACAGCTGTAGCAGATGGTGTGACTGGTTTTACATCTTCATTTTTTAGAAGAGGAGCGCTGGTTTTTATTTGTTCAGGTGGATTAACAGCTGAGCTTTTAATATTCTGACACAGCTTGGCAATGGCTAATTCAATCGGCAACTGGATAATGAAGCTTCCCTTGATCTCATTTACCGTTTTCATGAATTGCTCAATAAAAATAATCAATTGCTCCAAAGATAAATTTTTACTGACTTCGCTAATTTTTAACTCCAAGGCTTCGCCAAGTTCCAACCCAAAAGCTTCTGCCAGACTTGGATTAATCTTGACCAGCATCAACTTTCTCAAAATTTCTATCAAATCATTGGTAAAGATTTTTAAATCAACACCCTCATCAACCATTTTATTTATCAAGCGGATCCCGCCTGCCCCATCCTTGCGGGCTAAGAACTCAATTAAATTAATTACTTCGGATAAATCACTTCTGGGGATTACCAGGTCCGCTTCTTCTTCAGTAATTTTTTTGCCACCGATGGTAACAAGCTGTCCAAGTAAGCTTTCCGCATCTCTCATGTGGCCGCCAGAATTCCTGGCGATTGCTTCCAAGACTCTTTTTTCAATTTTTATTTCTTCTTTAGTGGCAATAATGTTTAAGCGCTTAACCTGGTCGGCCAAACTGATCTTTTTAAAATCAAACCGCTGACATCTCGAAATGATAGTCGCCGGCACCTTATGGATTTCAGTCGTACATAGAATAAAGATAACTTTTTCCGGCGGTTCTTCCAAGGTTTTCAGCAACGCATTAAAAGCAGAAATCGATAGCATGTGCACCTCATCGATAATGAATATTTTACGTTTTAACTTGGAAGGAGAAATCCTGGAATTCGCTATAATATTTTCTCGGACATTATCAACGCCGGTATGGCTGGCAGCGTCAATTTCAACCATGTCTAAACTTTTGCCTTGAGCAATTTCCTGACAACTTTCACAAGTACCACAAGGTTCGAACTTCCCTGCTTCTAAATTCAAACAATTCACGGCCTTTGCCATCACCCTGGCAAAAGTAGTCTTACCGACTGCTCGCGGTCCGCAAAATAGATAAGCATGCGCCACCTTGCCAGACTCAACTTCATGCTGCAGCACCATTTTAATGTGATTTTGGCCGACAATTTCAGTAAAATTCTGCGGTCGATATTTTCTATAGAGAGTTAACATGGGGTAAAAATAGATAAAAAGCGACACTTCTTCGCTTTAAATTTAATAAATTCTACCCTAATTCTAACTCTTTGGGCAAAAAAAATCAAGAACATCACCGAATCATCAAATCACAAAAGCACGTGAACATTGTAAAGTGTTCATGTGCTTTTGTGCTCAGTTGCTCAAGTGTTCAGTGCTTACGTACTCAAATAACTTTTCCAAGAGACATCGATATTCCCCTACCAACCCTGGATCCCCGCCTTCGCGGGGATGACAGGAAAAAAATAGATGAGGGCAAAGCCCTCATCTATTTTAATGCTCACGTTACACGTTATGCGTTACACGTTATGCGATTTTACTGATTCAAATTGCCAACCCA
>Ga0076208_116_pt1 | contig 17086 bp, 20 predicted proteins | sample RifGroE2_FD_67813 | JGI IMG/M metagenome (GOLD analysis project Ga0076208, IMG submission 67813) | Parcubacteria bacterium GW2011_GWE2_38_18
AGAAAAGTTATGATTATTTAAGGTTAATAAATTAATTTAATACATATGTCGATTAAAAAATTAACTTTAGGTTTCGCTACCCTTGCTTTAGCTTTTTCATTGGTTATTGCTCCAGTTGTTTCAGCTCAGACTTCCACCAGCAACAGTATTCTTAAAGATGCGTTGATTTTAGATTCTACAGATAGAGGCTCTTCTTTGGGTGATTTATTTATCCTCGACAGATTATTCAGTAACGGCTCAGGAGGTATTTTGAATGGAAATTCAGGGTCCAGTCTCGGTGATTTATTTTTACTAGACCAGTTGTTCGGAGGTGACAGTATATTGGGTGGTGGTGACAGCATTCTAGGTGGTGGAATCTTCGGCGGTGATGATAACAGCCTAGGTGATTTATTCGTTCTAGATAGATTATTCGGTGATAATTCAGATATCTTGAGCGGTAGTGGCAATGGCTCAGATTTGGGTGATTTATTCATTCTTGATCAATTGTTTAGGTAAGGAGTGAATTACTGGCAAGGCAGAAAGACGGTGTTAAAGACCGTCTTTCTTAAATAAAAAGGCGAGCGCTTGCGCTCGCCTTTTTTTTGTTATTGTTTCAAGCTAGAAATCTTTGGAACATTTTCTCTTTCCAGCACTTCATCGGCCTTAACTATGATAACGTTAAGTCCTTGCTTATTCAGCTCTTTAACTAAGCCTTCTTCATGACCGGCACCGTATTGTAGGATGCCAATGTCAGTATTATTTGTTTTTAATAAGTCCGCAAAATTTGCTGCTGTTTCAACGTTGCGCCTATCAATAACAACCTCTTGAATCTTATTTTCTGATTGAGCTACCAGGGTTTGAATTTTTTGAGGATCATTGATTTTCTGATATGGATTTTCAGACCTTGATGGGGATGTTGCAGTCGTAGTCGCACCTCGCTTGCCATTTCCATTCTTGAGAGAAAGGTAGGTTCTTTTTGTTTCGGCAATCAAGCTATCCAAGTAGCTATTTCCAGAAGGCAATTGTTCAATTGAATTGAAGCTAGTCTCTAAATCATTGTCCTTACTGCCTCTTTTTGACAACAACAAGGCATATGCTTTTGCAAGCGAAGACTGACTATTGTCTGTTCTCGCAACTTCTGGAGTTTTTTGATTTCCAGTCAGAGCTTTTTGCCTGTCTTGTTGATAGATATAGTTTCTGACAATTACTGCGCTTTCTTCTTGGGTTCCTTGAACTTCAGAGCCATATAAAGAAATGTTTTTCCCTTCGGATTTCATTTTATAAGGCGCCCCCTGCAAAATGATTTCTCTATCCAATGATTCGATGTAGCCAGTTGCGCTAACCGAAAAATCATTAATTACTGAAGCTTCAACATTTTGTTTTTTCATTTCAGTTTTTAAAACTGAAACCTGGTTGGCAAAGGTATTACGGGCTTTGATCTTTTCAGCTAGAGCATCAATCTTGTCGCCGTCAACTTTACCGTAAAGATCGCCTTCGGCCATAACAAATTTGATGCCATATTTTTTGAGCTGCTTCAGCCGAATCATTCACTTTGTCCGCTGGGTCTGTCCCAGGGTAGCGATGATTCTGCGGGATAAATACTGCTGTTCCCCAGGCGTCGGCTGTTTCATAGGATTTCACCTCTCCGACTGGCAAGCCATTATAGGTCTTGCTGTTGACGAGGGTTACTTTATCCGGAGAAATAGGTGCCGGGTTTGAAATGTATTTTTTAATTGAGCTGTTGGCTGAAACGGTTTGACCGAAAGTGGCCTTTTTTTGTGTCTGTTTGATAAAGGGCAAAATAACTAGGACGCTGATAATTAATAAGCCTCCTATATATGGAAGTAATTTTTTACTCATAGATAAATAATGTGTACACTCCGACTTAGAAATCAAAATTTGTTTTTTCACAACAAAAAAATATAAGTAAGAATCGCATCAGGCGATCCATACCCCTCCTAATATTTAGACTTTGCTTTCGAAATTGTGATAAAGCGAATTGGAGCTAAATTTATTTTAATTAATTAAGATATTTCTATGCTCCAACAACCATTCGCTAAACCTAGTAAAGAACAATTTGATTTGGCAAAACCCTGATTTGTGGATGTTCACGCCGGACAATATACCCGAGTTAAACTGCTATGTCAATTGTAAAATTCATTAAAAGACTGATTTAATGCTAAAGTAGAATAAAATTAAATAGAAGAAATTTAATGCTATTTTAATATATAAAAAATATTTTTTATCATTCTTATGGCTTTTATCTTGTTTTAGCAAAAATAACTAGTTCTAAAAAATGATAAGGTTGAAACGAGCAATTTTTAACTGTATAGTTTAATTAATATGGAAAACAGAAATGAAAATAAAAATTTTGGATTTATACTGATAGATAAGCCTAGCGGGCCCACTTCTCATGGCATAGTAGGCCTTCTAAGGCGTCTTACTGGGATAAAAAGGATCGGGCACGCAGGAACCCTGGACCCTTTTGCAACCGGTCTGCTCTTGCTTGCAGTGGGCAGGGAGGCTACCAGAGAAATTAGCAACTTTGTTAAGCTAGATAAAGAATATGTAGCCGATATTTTTTTGGGTGCAGAAACAGACACCTATGATCGAGAAGGACGGGTTATCAAAAAATACGATTGTTCTGTAATTGAAAGAAATGATATTGAAAATACTCTGAAACAGTTTTTAGGTGAACAAAAACAGATTCCGCCCATGTACAGCGCTAAGAAGGTAAATGGACAAAAACTATATGAGCTTGCCAGAAAGAACATTGAAATTGAACGTCAGCCTTCTGACGTAAAAATCTGTGAACTGGAAATATTGGATTATTTGTGGCCAATTTTAAAATTAAGAGTTGCTTGTTCTTCCGGAACCTATATTCGCTCTCTTGCATTTGACTTAGGCAGGAAATTAAATTGCGGTGCTTATTTGCAGGAATTGAAGAGAACGAAAATCGGCCAGTTCAACTTGGAAGAAGCCATACTTGTCAATGAGTTAAATGAGAACAATTGGCGAGAACATCTATTTTTCTAATAAAAAAGCCATGCAGGATTCACATGGCTAGCCGGAAATTCTTGTCTGACTGCTTTATTTCCGAAATAAGTTTTTTTTGTTCCAATTTGTTGAATAGGAAAATCATGTGGGAGCTGATTTGCCATTGTTCAAAAAGCTCTCGAATATTTACAGGTAACTCAAAGGATATCCTTTTCTCAAACTCTTTGCCGAGGTTTTCTTTTATCCATTTGATCAGCTCGGAATAGTTCATAATCAGAAACAATTCTCGATTGAGCAGGCACAATGAAACAACATCATTTCTTTTAAAGGTGCCGATGAAGACCATTTCGTTATCAATGTAGTAGCCTGGCTCAGGAACCGTTCGATATTTGAATTTAGTGAATATGAACCAAAGAAACAGGAATAGGGCTATAGCTGCATTCGCCTTGATCAAAGATCGGGTAATTTTTATCCCGTCTAATTTACGAACAATCTTACCTTTTACCTCTTTAAAGTTAGAAATGAAAAAATCGAGTAATCTGTCTGTTGATTTTTCTTTTTCCAGGTTTAATTCTAAAACAGGCTTATCTGGGCCGACAGGCATCGCCGACTTGATATCGCTTTGTGCAGATTTTTTGTAAGCAAGATTGCTTATGGGAAGCAGTAATTTTTGGCCCGGTAAAATAAGATTAGGATTTTTACCGATAATTCTTTTGTTAAGGCCATAAAGAGCTTTGATGTCGACTTTTTTTCTCAAAGCGATCTTCCACAAACAATCGTTCTTGTTAACGATGTAATATTCTTCTGCCGCTATTGCAACTGATACCGAAAGGATCGTTATCATCATTATAAAAAAGAAAATCGTATAAAGCTTATTCATGACTTCCTCCTTTAAAGATTGGAATTTGAATTCGCTAAGTCTCACTTTTAAAAAGTGCGCAGGCTATTTACAAAATATGATTTGCCTTATTTAACGACTGTCTTTTTTTATAGGTTGTTAAAGGACCAATTCGACTTAGCACCTGAAATTTTATTATATTTTTGTTAAAAACTGATTAAATTGTAATTCTAGCCAAAACTATTGTAACATTTGGTTTTTCATGATATATTAATGCAACAATGTTGCAATATTTATATGAAGAATGTCGATGGGGTATTAAAAGAAATCAGATCCGCAGGGAATAGGATGACCAAGGCTCGCAAAGCATTGGTTGAATTGTTGTACAAAGAAAAAAAGCCGGTCAGCTCCGCTGAAATATTGGCAAAATTGACTACTAAGAAGAACATTGTGGTTAATCGAACTACGGTTTATCGGGAGCTGCGCTTCTTACTGGAGCAGAACATAATCATTCATAATAAGTTTCCTAATCATCGAAGTTGTTATGAAATTTCTGCTCTTCATCGCCACCATCTGATTTGCACTCAGTGTAAAAAAATCAAAGGAATCGTCTTGAATAAGCACCTGGAAGATCAGGAAAAAAATATCTACAAAAAAGAAAGATTCAAGGTATTTTCCCACTCTTTGGAGTTTTATGGATTGTGCAGTAATTGCTTGAAAAGCTCAGCTTAATCTTATGAAAGTAAAAATTTTAATTTTAATCTTCGGGGTAATGTTGCTCATCTTTGTAATATTCGTTAGTTTTGGTGCGCCTGCTACTCAAATAAAAAAAGACAAGCTTCAGGTTGTTGCCAGTTTCTATCCTTTATATTATTTTTCTGAAAGAATAGGCGGAGAAAAAGCTGAAGTGATAAATATTATGCCGGCCGGTGTTGAACCGCACGAATATGAATTATCAGCTCGGGACATGGTGTTAATTGAAAAAGCTGGATTGTTAGTGTTGAATGGGTCGTTGCCGGAGAGGGATTAACAAACGAGGAGGAAATTGTCGCCGATCCTCATTATTGGCTCAGTCCTTCGCTAGCCCAAAAAATGACAGACAATATTTTAGATGGTTTTATTCTAGCAGATCCTTCTAACAAGGATTATTTTCAAGCCAATGCCGATTCCTTAAAGGTGGACTTGGCTGAATTAAATGCTGCCTATCAAAATGAATTGAGTGTTTGCGCAGAAAGAAATATGGTAACTGCTCATGACGCTTTCGGATATCTGGCGAAGAGATATGGGCTTAATCAGATTTCAATTTCCGGACTTTCTCCGGTTGAGGAACCTTCTTCAAGGAGATTGACGGAAATTGCAAAATTCACGAAAGATAATGATATAAAGTATATTTTTTTTGAAAGTCTAGTCAGTCGGAAATTTCTTGAGGGACTGACACAGTCAGAGTTAGAGCAGAAAAAAAACTATTTTACAGTAATGAGAAATAATTTAGAAAATTTAAAAATCGCGCTCCAATGCAAAAAGTAGATCATACAAAAAACATAATCGAAGTAAAAAATATTTGTTTTGCTTATGAGCAAGAAGATGTTTTGAAAAATATTACGCTCGATATTCATCAAGGAGACTATCTCGGGATAATCGGACCCAATGGCGCCGGCAAGACTACGCTTTTTAAAATAATGCTGGGTTTATTAAAACCAAAGACCGGCACTGTCAACTTGTTCGGGGAAGATATTTCAAATTTTAAAGATTGGCATAAGATCGGCTATGTGCCGCAAAAAGCGATAAATTTTGATCTGAATTTTCCTGCCACAGTCGATGATGTGGTATTAATGGCCAGATATGTTCCGGGTAAATTATTTCAAAAAACAACAGCAGAAGATAGAAAATCAGCAGAACAGGCCCTTAGGCAGGTTGAAATGTGGCAACATAAGGATCGATTAATCGGAGATTTATCCGGTGGTCAACAACAGAGAGTGTTCATTGCCAGGGCTTTGGTTAACAATCCTGAGGTAGTATTCTTGGATGAACCGACCGCAGGGGTTGATAAGCAGACTCAAAATAGCTTTTATAATATTCTTCGAAAGCTGAATAATGAAACAGGACTGACGCTTGTTTTGATTTCACATGATATAGAGCGGGTAACAGAAGAAGTTATGCATATCGCTTGCGTGGATACTACTTTGACCTGTCACACCTCTCCAGAAGAATATCTGAAAGAAAGCGAGTCTACAAACATTATGGGGCAAAAGGTTAAAATAATTACTCATCATCATCATAATTAAATGCTAGCAACTATTTTTCAATATGGTTTTATGGTTCGTGGATTGGAGGCTGGGATTATCGTGGCGCTGGTCGCACCGCTTATCGGCATTTTTTTAGTGCTTAGACGCTATTCTTTGGTGGCAGATACGCTTTCTCATGTTTCTTTGGCTGGTATTGCCATTGGTCTGCTATTAGGCTTGAATCCGATTATGACAGCATTGGGTATCAGTGTATTGTCATCGCTTGGTATCGAACGATTAAGGAATTCCAAAAAAATTTCTGGCGATACTTCTTTAGCGCTTTTTCTTTCTGGCAGTTTGGCTTTGGCAGTGGTTATTCTGAGCTTCGCTCGCAATTTGAATGCCAATCTTTTTAATTATTTATTCGGCAGCATCGTTACGGTAACCGCAAATGATATTTATACAATTCTGTTTTTGGCTGCTGTAGTTATAATTTTTTTACTTTTATTTTTTAAAGAGCTTGTTTATTCTACTTTTGATGAAGAAGCGGCGCAAGCTAGCGGAGTTCCGACACGCATGGTTAACACAGTGTTGATAATATTATCTGCCATAACAGTTTCGTTAGCTATCCCAATCGTTGGGGTATTGCTAATCGGCGCTTTGATAGTTATTCCTGTGGTGACCGCGATCCAGCTTCGAAAAAGTTTTATTTTAACAATTATTTACGCAGAAATAATTTCTGTTTTTTCGGTAGTGGCTGGGATTATCACCTCCTTTTATTTTAATCTTTCTACCGGAGGTATCATCGTATTGATCATGTTAGCGATTTTTGTCCCAATATTTTTGATAAAAAATAATTAGGAATTAAGCTTTGCAACAAAAAAGTTCTCCGCACTGGGAGAACTTTTTTTATTTTTACTTAGTAACCTTCATCACAGGAAGCTTTGCATTTATTGTTTTCGCAAATTGCGGTGGGACAGGATAGGCAGCCATAAACACATCTTGAATCGAATGATTCTATCAGCCTTGATATTTCATCGGCGCTATCTTTATTCACATAGTTATAACAACCGAATGGACATTTTCCGCCTGCATCAAGGCAGTCAGTATCAACATTACAATAATTCGCTTTTTCTACCCTTGAGTTGATATTCCGTTCTTTTAGTTTTGGAAACACTGATGCGACAAGAGCAATTGCAGTCAGAATAATTATTGTAAAGACTAAAATCTTTTTATACATATTCAAGGTTGATTAGTTGGAAAGGCTTGGTTGTTTGATTACTTTTTCCACCAGTCCATTTATTAAATAATTTGAGAAATCATTGGCATGGATATAGATCGGAGGAATGTTTAGAGATGATTCGGAAACAAGTGCTACTTGCTCATTTGACTTGTCAAAATAAAATCTTTTTATGTTGGCAGTCTCTTCGATAACTGATAAAACGTAGTCGCCATTTTGCGGTTGGCGTTTTTTACTGTCAATAATTACATAGTCACCGCTGTTAATCGGTCCGCCCTTGATCTGTTTGGCTTGGTCCATGGAATCGCCAATCGCCTTAATAACAAACAAACCATTAGAAGTTTTTCGATTGATCATTTTAGGCGAAACTTTAAGGTAACCTTGAATGTTTTCATCAGCATAGATTGTCGCCGGTCCGCAATTGGCCGAGCCAACAATCGGTAGACTGAAAAAGTTGGAATTTTTTATTTTATTTTCCTTGGTTGTTTTTATGACTAGGGATTTTTTGTCTTGCAAAAGATGTCCAGTTTTTATCAACTGTTCCAAATGATGCTTAACTTTTTGCGGATGGGCTTCACCGATCATGGAGCCTAATTTTCTCAAGCCGATTTTGCTGATATCCATTCTTTCGGCAAGCTGGAGTAATTTTTGTTGAAGTAGATGCATGATAGAAAATTAAAATTTAAAAATAAAAATTCAAAATTAATTTAATTCCCCTCTAGAGAGAGGCGGCGCGATAGCGCCAGGGTGTGTTACGAAGGTGGTTAAAAAACAACACAGCTATTTGACAGTAAGAATGATTAAATATTTTGGCATTCCCTGTTCGCCAGTAAATTGCTAAAGATTTAACGACCTACCGGCGAGCGGGAATAATTATTTATAGTGTAGCAAAGCGTCAATATTCAGTCAAGTATGTTCAAGTCTCTTGACACTATTTTTTGTGACTGCTAAAATAGGGATGCACTTATTCTTAATTCAAATATATGACACAAAAAATCAATGAACCGATCGAAGTATTGGTTAAATTTCACAAGACCAACATCTTCCCCTCTTTCTTCAAGTGGCGCAACCGTACTTACAAAGTAGAAAAGGTCAATCTTGTCCATCATCTGCGTGATGGAGAAAATAAGATTTATTATTTTAGCGTTTCTGATAATTTAAATTTTTTCCGTTTGGCCTTCTCGACTAATGATCTGTCTTGGAAGATGGAAGAATTATATTCTGAAGGCTAATTATGACTCAACGCGTTATTATGCACTTGGATATGAACTCCTACTTTGCCTCGGTTGAGCAGCAAGCCAACCCCTTCCTGCGAGGCAAACCAGTAGGAGTTTGTGCTTATTTATCCCCCAATGGCACTATTATCGCCTCCTCCATTGAGGCAAAAGCCAAGGGCATTAAAACCGGCACAAAAGTCGGTGAAGCTTTACGTCTTGATCCAAAGGTGATCTTGGTGGAAAACGAACCAGCCAAGTATCGTTGTGTTACAGAAAAAATTTTTAAAATTTTATCTGAATATACCGATCGCATGGAGCCCTATAGTATTGATGAGGCTTTTTTGGATTTGACCGGTTTCGTAAAAAATTTTACCGAGGCAGAAAAACTGGCGGAAACTATCAGGGAAAGAATAAAAGCCGAGGTAGGCGAATGGCTGAAATGCTCAGTCGGCATCAGCTGGACTAAGTTCTTGGCCAAGTTTGCCGGTGATATTGCGCCTAAAAATGGTACATTGATTATTGATAAAAACAATTTAGACAATTTTTTAAAACGTGATTTAACCGAGGCCTGGGGGGTCGGCAAAGCAATGTCCTTGCGCCTCGGCTATCTGGGCATAAGAAATTTATTAGAGCTAAAGAGATATAATCCGACCATTCTGCAAAGGCATTTGGGGATTTATGGCTATCAGCTTTGGGCGCATGTGAATGGAGAAGAGATTTCAGAAATCAATCTGGAAACGCCTCTGCCAAAATCTATCGGCCATTCTTATTGCATACCGCAAAAAACAGCTGACAAGGCTTATTTATTCAAGATTCTTTATAAGCTCTGTGAAAAAACCGGCCGACGTTTGCGTGCGCAGGAGTTGGAAGCGCAAACCGTTTGGTTTAGCTGTGCTTATGTGTATGGCGACGGTTTAAGCAAGGTTTTTCGCTCGGACGATAAAATTTTTACTACTGCCGAAATTTTTACTCCTTTAGAAAAATATTTATTAGCGGCAGAAATAACCAATCCAGTTTCTAAGCTAGCAGTTTCTGTCGGTAATCTTTTGCCCCTCTCCGGTCAGCAGTCATTATTTTGCGAAAGAATAAAAAATAAAAATCTAAGCCTTGCCATGGACAAGCTGAATGATCGTTTTGGTGAATACACCGTAACCAATGGATTGATGTTCAAAAGCGGAGACGTTGCTCGCGACCGTGTCGGCTTCAGAAAAACTTTGACGGTAAAATTTTAAATAAAAAAAGGGAATAGTGAGCTATCCCCTGCCAACAAGTTCATTTGGCTTTCATGCTGTGGCGCATTGATTTTTTACAGGCATCAAAGCATCAAATTGCCGTCTCGCTAATTTTATAAACAGTTTTTGCCTTTTTTTACTCAAGGGTTTTACTTCCTTGTTTAGCAATATTTCTATGGCTTTTTGATCAACATCTTTTATGTCAAAGGTTAAGAGCTCCTCTAGGTTATTAGCCTGGCTGGTGAGTATGTTAATCAAATAATCAAAATCTGCAATAACATGACGCTTGCCATCGAAGAAAAAGTATAACACCTCGCTTTCATTCAAAAAACAGCCGATGAATATTTTTTCAACACTTCCCTTTCTGTTGTTGAACAATCTGAGAAAGATCGAGAGTAGCTTATAAAACAACAGAAATAAAGCAATGAAAATAAAAAATGCAGTAAGCAGGAATATTTTTTGTAACTCAGAATAGGAAAATCGACCATTCTGGTATTTATATATGAAAGAGTTTTCTCTATCTGGAAGAGAATATAACCTGGCGGTTTGCGTCTTTATAACCGGGGAAGTCACGATTTTTGTTGTAGGTTCTATTTTTTTGACTGGCTCCGGGGGTTTTGCTGCTTGAGGGATCACCAACACTTGACCTGGAAAAATCAAATCAGGATTGTTGCCGATCGTCTCTCTGTTCAATTCATACAATGCTTTCAGACCTATGTTTTTCGCTTTGGCAATTTTTTTGAGGGTGTCATTGTGAACTATTACGTAACATCCTTCGCTGTTGTGTGCTGTAGCTTTAGCTATTGCGTCATGATCGCCGAAAGCACAAATAGACAAAATGAATAATGATGTGAATAGCGATATATAAGATTTCATGGCAGCTCCTTTTGAAGTTTTTATTAACAAAAGTCAAAACTGTTTTTAGTTTTTAAAGGTCCGTCGAAAAGCCTTTGCTTTTCATACAGGCTTTGCGCCTGCTCTCTTTGCAGAATTTTCCTGGAGAGAGAATTATAACATTATCGGTTATTGAAATTATAACTTTTTTGACTAATGTTAATTTATTTTTAATCTAATCAAAAAAAGTTAAGAAACAATTAAGCAAATAAAAAAAAGGGATGTTAACCCCTTCGAAGATATCATTCATAAAAACTTAACCAATTATTAATTCTGCAGTTATAGTTTAGACATTATGAACAACAGAATTAAAATAGTTGGTATCTCTGGTAGTTTGCGAAAAGGATCTTTTAACTCCGCTCTTTTAAGAGAGGCGGTAAAGCTTGCTCAGGATAAGGCGGAAATAGAAATTTTGGATATCAGCCAGATTCCGCCTTTTAATCAGGATTTGGAAAATAACCGCAATCAGGCAGTTTTGACTTTGAAAAATAAAATAAAGGCAGCTGACGCTGTCTTATTTGTCAGTCCCGAATATAATTATTCAGTTTCCGGTGTCTTGAAAAATGCGATCGATTGCGCTTCCAGACCATATGGCGATAACAGTTTTGAGGGCAAACCGGCAGCGATCATGGGCGCATCAATCGGTATGTTGGGTACGGCAAGAATGCAGTATCATCTGCGGCAGATGTTGGTATTTCTAGACATGAAGCCGATCAACCGGCCCGAGGTGATGGTCGGTTTGGCAGAAGAGAAATTTGATGCCGAAGGTAATTTGACTGATGAAAAAACAAAGAGGAAAATTGGAGAATTGATTGAGGCACTGGCAGCCTGGACAGTAAAGATTAAGGATTGATTAGAAAATAATCTCGAATTGCTTTTTAATAAAAACTATTAGATACTTAAAGTATTAAAAAATTAGTATCTAATATGCAAAATATCAATAGTCCTTCATTTTTTATTGGCAAGGGCGGAGGTGAGCTGATTTCTTTCGGCTCTGGCCAGCCGGATTTAGCGCCGCCGGCAGAAGCCTTTGCCGTGCTTGATAATTATCGTAGTTTTAAGTATGGCCAGGTTTGCGGGTTGCAAGAATTGCGCGAAGCGTTGGTGCCGGTTTATGAGAAATCTCAGCCAGAGCAAGTTGTTATCACCAACGGTGCTTCGGAGGCGTTGGATTTAGTATTGAGAGCGTTATATGTTCCTGGCGGCAGAATTCTTTTGCCAAAGCCATATTATTATTCCTATCCCTACAACGTCCAATTCGCTCATCTGGAAATTGATTATTATGAATTGGTGGACGGAAAAATCGTTCTAGAAGAGTTAATGAAAAAGCTACCGGGTGCTCGAGCGATTTTAATCAATTCCCCTTCCAATCCAACCGGTACCTTGCAAGACCGAGAAGTTTTAAAAGAGATTGAAAAAATGGCCGAGGAATTGGACATTTACGTGATTGCAGATAATGTCTATCGTGAACTGGTTTACGTGGGAGAATTTTATCAACTGGCTGGGAAAAAAGTTATCTCAATTGATTCTTTTTCCAAGACCTATGGTATGTGCGGTTATCGAGTGGGTTATCTTCATTCATATGATCAGCAGCTGGTAGACAAGATCGTAGAGATCAAGACCCATGCTTCCATGAATACCAATGTCCTGGCTCAAGAGATGGCTTTGGCCGCGCTTAAGAGTCCGCGAGATTATATTGAACAGCATTTGCAGATCTGGAGTGAGCGTCGAGATATGATTTACAATGGAATGAAGGAGTTGGGTTTGGACCTGTGGCAGCCGGAAGGCGCATTTTATGTTTTCCCCAAAATAGAAAATGCTAATCGAGCAATCAATGAGCTATATTATAAGTATCAGTTGATCGCATATGATGGCGCTTGGTTTGGTGAGCCGGACCGTGTGCGCTTCAGCTATGCGCTTGATGTAGAAAAAATTCAAGAAGGATTGAAGAGGTTGAAAGAATATTTGGCAGAAAAATAATTTTTAAATATATATGATGCTTATTATTATTTTGATTCTTGTTGGGGCAATTATCGGAGCTGTGGTTATGGGGGCAAGGGAGGATAGCAATCGAGACTAAATAGATTTTTCCAGGAGTATTGCTAATTTGTCTTAAAGTGGTAGGATGGAAATATATTGAAATTGAAGTAAATAAATTATTAGTATGAGCGATGAACACAAGTGTTTAAAGTGTAATTCTTTGAATACCTATCAAGATATGAATTCATGGGTTTGCCTTGAATGTTTCTATGAATGGGATCCGTCTGAGATGGCAGAAAATGCCGAATCACAAGCGGTGATTCTTGATGCTAATGGGAATGTTCTTCAGAATGGAGACTCTGTGACAGTAATAAAAGACTTAAAAGTAAAAGGCTCTTCATCGGGAATCAAAGCTGGAGCAAAGGTTAAAAACATATCATTGATTGAAAGCCACAATGGCCATAACATTTCTTGTAAAGTTGATGGAATCGGAGCGATGTATTTGAAATCAGAACTTGTTAAAAAAATATAAAGATAAAATACCTGAATTAAAATAAGATTATAATTAATAAAACTATATGTTTGAAAAACACAAAAATTTTATCATTTTTAAGGTTCTCACCATTGGTTTTTTGACTTTGTTGTTGCTCATTCCAACCGCTATGATCAGTGAGTTGATAGATGAAAGAGAGCAAAGAAGGGATGAGGCAACAAGTGAAATTGATGCTAAATGGGGCAGTAAACAGACGATTGCCGGGCCGATTTTAACCTTGCCTTATAAGAAGATCGTGGATAAGGACGGGAAAGCTATTGAACAGCTTGAGTACGCTCACTTTCTGCCGGACAGTTTATCTATCAGCGGCACTATCGCTCCTGAGATGAGACAAAGAGGGATCTATCAGGCGGCAGTCTATAATTCCAATCTGAAGTTTCAAGGAGCTTTCAGCCAGCCGAATTTAAAAGATCTTAATATTTCTCCAGATATGGTTTTGTGGAATGACGCCTTGGTCTCGGTAGGAATTCCTGATATGCGTGGTATTAAGGAGAATATAAAAATTAGGTGGAATGGCAAGGAGATGAATGCCAAACCTGGATTGGGAAGCGAGATGGTTTTAGGAGGATTTGATTCTAGTGTTTTTGAAAAAGGAATGATCGAAAAAAGTCGGACTTCTGCAGGAGGATTAAATTCCGGTGTTAATGTGAAAGTGGCATTGGATCCTGCCAACACCAAACCAATCCAATATTCCTTTGATTTGAATTTGAACGGCAGCGAAGGACTAGATTTCGTTCCTCTTGGCGGTGAAACTACCCTAGAGCTTACATCATCTTGGAAGGATCCGAATTTTGGCGGTGCCTTTTTGCCCGATGAACGTGAAGTCGGCAAGGATGGATTCCTGGCCAAATGGAAAGTATTACAGCTCAACAGGAATTTCCCGCAAAGCTGGATAGGCAATAGTAATCAAGGTATGCTGGCTTCAGCGTTTGGCGTAAATCTTTTGATTCCGGTTGATGAATATCAAAAAAATTCTCGTTCCATCAAATACGCCATTCTCTTTATCGCATTAACCTTTTTGATTTTCTTCTTTTCTGAAGTGATGAATAAGAATCGCATTCACCCGATGCAGTATCTACTAGTCGGTTTATCCTTGGTCCTATTCTTCTCTCTACTTCTGTCATTAAGCGAACATCTGAATTTCAATTTTGCCTATCTGATATCCAGCTTAGCAACTATCTTGATGGTTACGCTCTACTCCAGACATATCTTCAAAAGCTCGCGTATGTCACTTTTACAGGCAGGAATAATGATCATAGTTTACGGCTTCATCTACGCTATCCTTCAACTCCAAGATTACTCTCTGTTGGTCGGCAGCATCGGACTATTCATCATCTTGGCGATCGTGATGTTCATCTCCAGAAAGATTAATTGGTATGAGATTGGGGAAAGATAGAAACATTTTTTTAATCATTTGATATGACACCCATGACATTAAGATGTTGTGGGTGTTTAATTTAATTTGAGATAATCTTTTAGATCGTTAGTAATGAGCTTTAGTTTTGTAAAAAATTGACTTATGGCTGTAAAGTGTTAATATTTTCTTATGATCAGGATATATTTTTCAAATTATTCTTGCTGCCACTTCGAATTCTCGAGGGCTGCTTGTTGTTGATATTTTTTAGGATAAATTGGCAGATACCTCGGGAAACCGAGGTTTTTTTATTATTAAATTAAAAAATATGAAATACAATAATATCCTTGAAACAATCGGCAATACTCCGATAGTTAAAATAAATAAGCTCTTTGCTAAGACTGGTGTTAATATTTATGTAAAACTAGAAAGAATAAACCCTGGCGGCTCAATAAAAGATCGAATCGCTATCAGCATGATTGAAGACGCAGAATTGAGCGGGAACTTAAATAAAAAAATGACTATAATTGAGCCAACCTCTGGCAACACTGGTATTGGACTGGCCATGGTTGCTGCAATCAAAAATTATAAAATAAGTCTGGTTTTACCAGAAAACGTGAGTGAAGAAAGAAAAAAGATTCTTACCGCGTATGGAGCTAAAATTATTCTTTCAGACAAAGAGGAAGGAATCGATGGTGCGATACGGCTAGCTCGCAAACTTGTGGGACAAAACTCAAAAAAATTTATCATGCTGAATCAATATGATAATGTAAATAATCCAAGAGTTCATTACGAAAAAACGGCTGAGGAAATATTACATGACTTGCCGGAGTTAACACACTTTGTTGCAGGACTTGGAACCTCAGGAACGTTTATGGGGATTGCTCAGAAGCTAAAGGAAAAAAAATCGAATGTTGTAAAAATTGCGGTTGAGCCTTCATTAAAGCACAAAATTCAAGGGTTAAAAAACATGAAAGAAGCAATTGTCCCGCAAATCTATGATAAAAAAATGATAGATAAGAAAATAACCGTATCGGACAATGATGCCTTTGCAACTTTAAGGCAATTAAGCCGTCATGAAGGGATGTTTTTGGGTATGAGTTCGGGAGCAAATATTTATGCGGCCATGCAAGTAGGAAAAAAAATTGAAAAAGGAAATATTCTAGTGATAGCTCCTGATGGCGGAGAAAAATATTTAAGCACGGGAGTGTTTAATTGATATAACGGCAAGTTTTTTTAGCAGCTGGAAATCCAAGTAGGCGTTGGGTCTACATCTTTTGTTTGCTGACAACATTCTTAATATTAACCAGTCTTCATCTGATTTCTATTTTATGGGGTTGACATTATTGGAAAGATATGGTATCTTATAATGTTTCATTAACAATTGTCGAACCGCCAAAACCTTTCAATGATTCGTGGTTCAAGAGACAGCCATCAATCACTGGAAGGGAAGTGTAGAAAACACTTAAGTCCCGGGAGTGGTCGACCCGCGCACCCCTTTCTTTCTTTTAAGAAAATTAAAAGAAAAATATGTTTAAAGCAATATCGGGGGCGTTGGGTTTACTGCTAACCATCCTGGTTCTGCGTTTGGCCCTCCCAGAAGTTGCTGATCTATTGACTTGGTGATCAGTAGACAGCCACAAATATAACTTAGAAGGGGTTCGATTTTGAAGTCGAACCCCTTCCTCCCCCTCAATCTGTTAATCTTAACAGGTTTTTTATTTGAAAAGCGTTTTATGAAGCTATATCCCAACCAACAGTTTGATTCCTAAAATACTGCCAATAATAACAAACATAAGTTTAATAAATTTGTTGCCTTTATATTTAGCATATCTTGAACCGATTTGACCCCCTATTAAAGAACCTAAAACTATTGGTGTCATTATGGCCCAACTAAAGTTGCCTTTGTAGATTAATAAGCCAGCGGCAAAGACGCACCAAGGGAAAGCAGTAACGATTGAAAACATGATGCCATTACCGGAACCAAAAAAGCTTTCATAAAACCCAAGGATAAGCGCGAAGACATAAGCAATTGATCGTCTTAGCTTGGAGTAAACTTTTTTCTCATCAAGCCCAACGTCTTTTTTGAAATAAGTATAAGCGACTAGCAAAAGAATTAAAATTCCAATAATGATCTGTAATAATCTTTGGTTGGTTTGCATTATAACCGCTACGCCGGCGTAAACACCTATTAAACCAATAGTGCTGAATAATAATAAAAATCGCCAATCAACTTTTCGATCTTTAAGGTAGTTATATGAAGCGGGTAGAACCCAAAAAGACGAACTCACTTTTTGAGCGGCTGTAGCCATTGGAAATGGTATGCCAAGCGATAATAACACTGGAATGTTAATAACAGAAGCTCCACCGCCCGACATTGAGCTTAGTGCTGTTGCAATTAAAGATGTTATAAAAATGATAAAAAAGGTAACCATAATATTAGTTGAACTGTTGAGGCTAAGTTTTATGTCTAATTTTAAGAGCTTTTCTTAAAGAAAGTAATTCGGGATTAATATTGTGCTTAATTGCGAATGCAGTTAATTTTTTCTGAACTTCAGCTAGGTCTGCTTCAGAAAT
>Ga0076208_121_pt1 | contig 16691 bp, 13 predicted proteins | sample RifGroE2_FD_67813 | JGI IMG/M metagenome (GOLD analysis project Ga0076208, IMG submission 67813) | Parcubacteria bacterium GW2011_GWE2_38_18
AAAGCCGGTGCTTCAATGGCATTTCCGGAATCGAATTTCCATTTCAGTTTTCCGTCGAACCCAATGGCATACATGGTTCCGTCAGTCGATCCGCAGAAAATTGTTTGCCCTGAAATAACTGGTGAAGCTTTGATGTCGTCGCCCGTTTGAAACGAGGACAACAGCTTAGGTTTCTCCGGAAGACTGGCAGAAATCGCACCCGAAAGCTGCTGATTTCCGCGAAAGATGGGCCAGGAAGATTGGGCGGAAAGAAATCCGGAATAAAAAATTAAGATGATTCCTATGACTACAATCACACCGAGGGAAAGCGCCAAGTTCGTTTGGAGTGGCCATTTGCTTGCAAGCGCAATAAGGCCAGCGAGACCAAATGTTCCGAATCCGAACAGCATTACCAGTACGGCAGAGATTTTCATATGCGTTCTTACTTTCAAAAGAGCCTCCAGTCCGACAATATTTAAATAAATACTTCATAATAAATTACTATAATTAGTTAAAAAAGTCAATAGTATGAAAATAATCCCTCAAAATAAGCAAGAAGATTTTTCTCTTCCATTGCCGATTTATACTTCCATCCATATAGCTGATGCTGTCTGCAAACAGTCTGAGGAGTATAAAATTTATATCGGAATTGAAAAAAAATATGCGGAGCAATTAAAAAAACTATCCTTGGATGAGAGGCGTTTTGGTGAGGGCTCCTATGAGGAATGGTATGAGAAAAATCGCACACCGTTTGTGCTCGTTCACAAGGAAACAGATAAGTTGGCTGCATTAGTTTGGTTTGGCCCGAAATCATTAGGTAAAAAATCATTAAAGTTTGGAGACGAAGAAAAAGATAAGGTTCAAAATGATTGGCATACAGCAGTTTGGCGGTCCTACCCTTCTTTTAGAGGAAAAGGGCTGATGAAAAATTTAACTACATTTGTAATGGATATATACAAAGAACATTATCCCGATATTGGTTTTTGGTTAGGGACTGATAATAGAAATGAGGCAATGATTATGTTAGGTTTAAAGCTTGGTTTTAAGATTGATAATGAAAATTCAGACTTGTCTAATAATTGGCAGGTTATGGTAAAAAAATAAAAGTTGTTCTTTCGTCCTCTCCTCTTAGATAAGAGGAGAGACAGAGTGGAGTTGAGGAGCGTGGATAATAAAATATTTTATTTTATATCAACCTTCGCAATCAAACTCCATCCCATCCTTCCTCTTATCCAAGAGGAAGGGGTAATAAATTAAGCAGATATTCTTTATGTCTAAACTATTCGGCACCGACGGTATTCGAGGAATCGTCAATGAAGCAAATATGAATACGGAGCTGGCTTTGAGACTTGGTCAGTCTTTGGTTGTTTATTGTCAAAAAAATAATATCGCACCGATCATAATGATCAGTCGAGATACTCGCGGTTCCGGGCCGATGTTGGAACTGGCGGTTTCTGCGGGCATTATGTCTATGGGCGGCAAGGTAATTTCATTAGGCATTATTCCGACACCCGGACTGGCGTTTATGGTTAAGCAGGCGGGTATCGGTATGGGTCTGATGGTTTCAGCCTCGCACAATGATTATAGCTATAATGGTTTCAAGCTATTTAAAAATGATGGCACTAAAATGAATGAGCAGGAGGAAGAAGAATTGGAAAATATTATACTGAGGGATAAATTTAATTTTTCAATCGGTAAGGAATTCGTTAATTCAGATTTGGAAAATATCGACTTAATGCCAACCAAGAAATATTCTGAGTTTTTAATTAATGCTTTGCCAGAAAATATAGGAGAAAATTTAAAAATCGTGTTGGATTGTGCAAATGGCGCTACATCTGAAATCGCTCCGATTGTTTTTGAACAAATTGGCGCAGAAATTGTCACGATCGCCGACTGTCCAGACGGCAAAAACATCAATGATGATTGTGGATCGCAATATACCGCCAACCTTTCTCGTAAAGTAGTCGAAGAAGGAGCACATCTAGGCCTGGCTTTTGATGGCGACGGTGATCGCATGATTGCCGTTACGGAAGATGGCAGTGTTTTGACCGGTGACCAATTATTGTACATTTACGCTCAACTATTATTAGAGCTCGAACATTTTACAAATAAGGTGGTAGTCAGTACGGTCATGAGCAATATTAGTTTTATTAATAATTTAAAAAAATTAGGCATAGAGCATGTGGTTACAGATGTTGGCGATCGTGCTGTTTATCAAGCCATGCAAGAAAGAGGGACCACTGGTGATGGAATATTAAGCGGCTTAATGCTTGTTTGGGCGATGAAAGTTTTTAATAAACCGTTATCTGAATTAGCCAATCAGTTCGTCTTGGCGCCGAAGGTATTGGTTAATGTGCCAGTCAAAGAAAAGACTTCTTTCGATTTAATTCCAGAAATAGTAGAAGAAATAAGAAGAGCGGAGGAGGTTTTACAAGAGACAGGGAGAGTTCTGGTGCGATATTCAGGAACAGAAAATTTATGCCGGGTGATGGTGGAGGGGGAAAGTGAAGAGCAGATAAATAGTATCGCTAATGACTTAGCTCGCATTATTATAGAAAAATTAAATTAGTCCTTCGACAGGTTTAGAATCATAAAATTTCTAGGCTAAATATATTTTTTAACTTAATATTAATTAAACTCTTGTTTGAGTATTATCAACCATGAACAAAATAGTCATTTTAGCTGCCGGCAAGGGCACTCGCATGAATTCAGATTTGCCAAAAGTATTAGTGCCGGTTTGCGGTAAACCGATAATCAAGCATTTGCTTAACTCAGTCGTGGAAGCTCGCATTGATGCGAAGCCAATCATAATAGTTTCGCCGGAAAATATTGAACAGATTAAGTTATCGCTAGAAAATTATAATGTAGAATATGCTATCCAGGAGCAACAGCTAGGTACAGGCCATGCCGCAGCCTGTGCGATTAAGAATATTACATCAGAATGCGACAAAGTTTTAATTTTTAATGGGGACCATCCCTTTATCAAGGCAGAAACAATAAAAAAACTTGCTGCGAGCAATGGTGATATTACAATGTTGACCGCCAAGTCAGACAATTTTACCGATTGGGAGAAGATTTTTTATCATTGGGGAAGAATAGTTAGGCAGGGTGACCAGATCAAGGAAATAAAAGAATTCAAAGATTCCGATGAAGAAACCAAAAAAATAAACGAGGTTAATCCAGCCATGTATGCCTTCGGTTACGTTTGGTTAAAAGAAAATATTGATAAAATAAACACAGATAACGCTCAAAAAGAATTTTACCTGACCGATTTGATCGGTTTGGCTTTTGAGCAAGATAAAAAAATTGATTCGATTTATGTTCAACCGGAGGAAGCTATCGGCATAAATTCGTTAGAAGAGTTGGCAATCGCGGAAAATATATTCAACATTCAATAAATGCGACAAATACTAGATCTACACATACATTCCAAATATTCTCGCGCTTGCTCAAAAGAGTTAACTTTAAGCAATATTGATGCTGCTTGTAGAATAAAGGGCATTGATATCATTGGTACGGGAGATTTCACCTACCCGGCTTGGTTTAGGAGTATAATAAGTGAATTGATAGAAATTGGTGATTCAGGACTGTACAGGCACAAGAAAGGCAAGGATGAACAAATTAAATTTTTATTATCCGCCGAAGTCGCGTTGATTTATAAAGATAACGGTAAAGCAAGGCGGATTCATTTAGTTGTCCATGCTCCTAATATTGCAGCGGCAGAAGCTTTAAATAATTTTTTGGATAAAAAATACAACATCAGATCTGATGGCCGACCGATTTTAGGTATGAGTTCGCCGGATTTTGTTAAGCTATGCCTTTCAATCCATCCCCATTTCTTGATTTACCCAGCTCATATCTGGACGCCTTGGTTTTCGGTCTTCGGCTCCAAGTCCGGTTTTGATACTTTTGAAGAGTGTTTTAAGGATCAGACTGAAAACGTATTCGCCTATGAAACAGGTTTGTCATCCGATCCACAAATGAATTGGCGCGTCTCCGCTCTTGATAAATTAACTTTATTATCAAACTCCGATGCTCATTCACTTTCTAATCTTGGCAGGGAAGCGAATATTTTTGATTTGGATAAAATAAGCTATGAAGAAATATACAAGGCAATAAAAAATAATGATAAAAAAAGCTTTAAAGGTACAATAGAGTTTTATCCTGAAGAGGGAATGTACCACAATGATGGTCATCGTACTTGCAAGATCAATTTAACTCCAGCAGAAACAAAAGCTAAACAGGGGATTTGTCCGGTTTGCCACACGCCACTTGTTATCGGTGTGGCAAATCGTGTGGCAGAGCTGGCTGATCGAGCTGAAGGCTATAAGCCTCAAGAAGCACCAGAATATATTAAATTAATCGGTTTAGATAAAATCATTGCTGAAGCATCGGGAGTAAAAAGCCGTAGCGCCAAGAAAGTTAAAATAGTTTACGAAAATATGATTAGCAATCTTGGCAACGAGCTTGAAATATTAATGAATCAGCCAATTGAGAGAATAAAAGAGATGAGTGGCCCAGTTATTGCCGAGGCAATAAAGAGAGTTAGGGAGGGAAGGTTGATAATTAAGCCGGGGTTTGATGGACAGTACGGTAAAATTAAAATCTTTAACCAGGATGAATTAAAGAAGAATGGCGAATGGAGATTACTTCTGTAGAGACGCAAGATTTTGCGTCTCTACGAATAATAAATTTAAGTGAAAAAAGAAAATCCCGGCTTTATGTCGGGATTTTCTTTTCCTCCTCTCGCCAATTATCTATCCATCATTTTTTAACTGTTGGATAGGTAGTTGGCGAGGGCGAAGAGAGATATTATTTTTTCTTTTTTGCAGTTTTCTTTGCAGCTGGTTTTTTTGCAGCAGCCTTTTTCACTGTTTTCTTTGGAGCAGCTTTTTTAGGAGCAACTTTTTTAACAGCTTTTTTTACTGTTGCAGCAGCTTTCTTTACAACTTTCTTAACAGCTTTTTTTGCAGCTGGTTTTTTCTTTGTAGCCATTGTATTCACCTCCTTTCAATAGTGCGTACGCAAATTTAATTGCATTCGCGGTTAAAAATTTATTTTTTTTCAAAATATTTTTGAAAAAATATTTTCTTGTACCTTTATAGAAAAAAAATTTTAAAATAATTTTTTATCTATAGTTATATTTTAACACAAATAGAAAAAAATAAAATAGTTTTTATTATTTTTTTATAATTATTTTTTTTATTTAAATTTTTTTTATTATTTTATTAAAGAGTGCTATTGTTAATTAAATATTTTATTTTTAAAAATATTTTTTTGTATTATTTTTCCTTTAATAAACGGTTAACATTTTATTTATATTCTTTGATTATTATATTTTGAAAAATTTTAAATTTGCTTGTTTAAAAAATTTTTCGGGAGAGAGAGTGCAAAAAAGTGTTTATTTTGAAAGTATTAATCAGGCAATTTAGTAAATAAGGCTAATTTAAGCTAAAATATATTGTTAACTGGGCCAGCATCTTGACAACATTAGAGTACTGTGCTATGATGATTAATCGTTGAAAAAGTAAAGGTCAGCTACAGCGGGCTAGGCACGACAAGCATGGGGATTTTCTTTCTAGGTCCTTGTCCGGTTTAACTACTGGATATTTCCTAGAGGAGATTTTCTTGCCTACCCGCTAAAGCTGATCTTTTTTTAAAAAAAATCAGACAACAGAAATTATTTTTACAAAATTAAAAAAAATCGTCAGATAAATTTTGGCGATTTTTTTATATGATTGTGGATAACTTTTAAAAAATAATTAAAAACTTGTTAAGTTTAAATCATTAAATCTTATTGAAGCGTGGAAGACGAAGTCGTAGTTGAAGAAAGAATCGGCAACGTTGTGCTGGCGGTCGAAGTTCCGGTATTAGAACTTTCTGGAGTAGAAATTTTATCAACTCCAATCAAACAAACTTCTTGCCATGGTACATAATGAGAAGAAAACCTTTCTTTTTTAATCGTGCCGTCAGCGTAAGTCACTTTGTAATCAAAGAATGCATCCGCGCCATTGTGCGCGCTTTCAGTACACTTCTTTTTTCCCGCCGGCAGGTCAGTTGTTTCAATTAATTTGGTCGGTTTGGGTTTTACGATGTTGTAGATCGTCGGCTTGGTTTGTTCGGCAATTCGCTCATCCTTGGTGCCCCATATATCAAAATATAGTTTAGTACCTTCAATTCTGGTTTGGATTAAAATATTATTTCCAGTGTCATTTTTAAATTTAAAGTCAGGTGCTGGATCATAGATGGTGGCGTCAGTTCCTGCTGGTTCATAATAGCTTACTCGATAAGAATGATTGCGTCGCTCAACAATGGGCAGGCCGCTATTTACAGCCGCTCTGAATATGGTCGTTCCAATTTGGCAAAGTCCGCCGCCATATTCCGGGATGGTTTTCCCTTCTTTGATTACCAGCTCTTGCAGATACCCGTTGGAAGCATCAATTTTGCCTAAAGTTTTTAGTAGAGAAAAATTTTCTCCCGGTTTAACAATTATGCCATTTAGCGCTGCCGCACCGATAGAGATATTTTTCACTCTATTTCTTGGGGAGCCGGTAAAGGTTGATTGGCCGGTACCGATAATTTCCTTGATTCCTAAAGTATTAACATCATTTACGTTACTCTCCGGAGACAGCTTGTTTATTATCAGTTCGATTTCTTGTTTTTTATTTTTAATAAACTCATCCTCGATTTTTGACAAATTGGCGGCAATATCCAGCTCACGTCCTTCTTTTCCGGCCTGGAACTGGGTAACCCGGCCCCCTGCGCTAATTTGAAATTTTGCATCGACTAGCTTTTGGTCAGTTGTGCTAGCAACCTTATCCTTTAAATATTTCTCAACATTATTATTGTTTAATGCAATCATTACTTTGTCATCTTTTCCGGATGAATTAGGGTTGGGAACTAAAGCCAGCCATTGTCCCAATTGTTCTTTTTCAATATTCCAAAGATTTTTATCTTGCTTGAGTACTAGAGGAGCTGTCGCAATTTAGGCAGCTGCTCAACTAAATTAAGTTGAATGGCGGAATTGTCTAATCGTGATAGATTGAAATCCAATTGTTTTATTGATCGGTCATAATCAAAGCCCTTGCCTGATTTTTCTGGAGTGACAAAGAATGAAGATTTTTTAGAATCATAATTGAGCTCAGCATCTTTGCCTGGATTTTCTAACTGTGAAAAATTTACTAACAGCTCTTTTTTGATTTCGCTTTCATTCAGGGTATAGGCCGCGTCGATTGATTGATTAAAAATTAAGGCTGCTAGCCGATTCTTCAGATTGATAAAAATTCCTTGGTCTCTGCCAAAGTCCATGATGCGATCAACAGTTCGGTCGATATCGAAATCAATGATGTTGTAAGCGCCATCCGCGCTTGCGGTGGGTGCTAAAGGCAGAATCGTGGCTTGTTTGCCTGCATATTTGAATATAATACCATTATTATTAATGGAATTAAATCCAATCTGCCGATTCTTGCACCCGGGTAAGCCTTGCCATTAAACCAAGCTTCAAAAACAAAACCAGCAATAACGAAAGTTATTAATATGATAAAAAAAATGATTGCTGTGTCTCGCAACCATACCGGCGTTTCTTTTTTAAGATAATGCTTTAACATGGATGTTTTGTTGTCACTCCTTAACGTTTAAAATTTCATTCAATAAATCTTTAGCTAATTTTTTGTTTTTCATTTCAGCTTCTTCTTTGGTGGCTATTTGAAAATTCAAAGCTTGGCCTTCTCGGACCTCCTTGGGCAGTTTGTTTATCGGCCAGTTTATAGTAAAGCCTTCAGCTTTCAAAACCGCCATTTCACCTTCTATTCGATCAATAATTAGAATTATTTCCATAGGTTTATCTTTCTTTAACCTTGATTGTTACCTGTTGTTTGGGCTTTTTTGACTTAAGCATGGAAATGGTTAAAACGCCATTTTCCAGGAATGCCTCCAGCTTATCAGTTCTTATCTCAAGTGGCAAGATGAGGGAGCGGGAGAAGGAGCCCCAATAACATTCCTTATACAGATAGTCAGCTTTGGCGACTGTTTCCTCCATTTCACGCTTGCCGCGGATAGTCAACATATCATTATTGACAGAAATATCAATATCTTCCGGCTTTACTCCGGCGATGGTAGATTTTATGATTAATTTATCTGCAGTTTGATAGACATCAATCGATAGTTGACCCTCTTCATAATCCTGATCAAACCACAGTTCTTCATTGTCATTTTTTATGTTTTCAAAATATTGCTCCGCATTGTTTAATTCCAAATCCGTAGCAGTTTTCAAAGCCCCCCTTTTTTTAAATAGTTTCATATATAAATGAGTAAATAATTAATTATATTATATAATGAATAACGTATAGAGGGCAAGGGCATAGCAAGTTGACAGTCTTATAATTCTTTGTTAATTTAAAATATAATTTTGATTTGTGGTCAATAATGTGAAGGAGGATAGGACTTTGGCAAAAAAAGTGATTGGTACATACTCAAGCGGTATGGTGGTAGTTGCGGAAGAGCCTTGCGTTTACTGCGGGCAGACCGTAGAGATAATCAAGGACAGCGAGGACAGTGTCACCGAATATCCTCGAAACCACTATATCGCTAATGGGGACGAGCGAAAGCTCTGCCCTGAAAGCGAAAGACCTTATCGTGATTTCCCCACTCGGCCCATCTGATTCGAAAGATGGGCTTTTTTATTTTTTTCTCCTGGTCTAGCCGTAGTCTCCCGTTAGGGGACTGCGGACGAGGTCAAAATATGAAAGACTTGCTTACGCAAGTCTTCCATATTTTGTGCTCCCAGATGGATTTGAAGGGGCGGAAGCCCCACGCCAACTGGATGATTTATTCACCAGCTAATAGCACAAATAAAATACAGGACTTTCGTCCTGCATTTATTTGTGCTCCCAGATGGATTTGAACCATCGACCCCGGCTTTATAAGAGCCGTGCTCTAACCCCTGAGCCATGGGAGCTAGTCAATTAACAATTATACAATTACGAATTATCAATTAAATGCGTAATTGATAATTCGTAATTGATAATTGAAGATTGATTCTTGTGGACGATAGAGGATTCGAACCTCTGACCTCTACAATGTCAATGTAGCGCTCTAACCAACTGAGCTAATCGTCCAGATGAAATTTCAATTTTTCAATTCAAATAAAAACTGCTTTTAGAGCAGTAATATTCTTATTCTATACTATTTTATTGCAAATTGTAAAGACAAGGCTAAAGCTGGAGGAGTTTCATTTTTTCATTAATGGCGCTAATAACTAATTTTTCAGCTTCATGGATGGTTTTATCAAGCGTTATCTTGGCTGAAGTTTTGGTGCCCTCCGGTGAAAATTCTTTTGTCAGGCTTAGGGCATCTATATTCCTGGTCGCATAAATCAAGGCACTAGAAGTTATCTTGCTTTCTTTGATCGTTTCATAAATGAGAACAATAACTTTTGCCTGGGGGATATTAATAATCAATTCATCAATCACTTCATTCAAATCTGTTTCAGAAGTTTCCGTTTTGACAAAATCATTATGGGTAATCAAAGAGCTGATGAGGCGGTCATTTTCCTTGCCGGTGAGTCTGGCAAGGACTATGCCCCAAAGCTTCAGGACGTTCAAACTTCGAGAACGGTAGAGGCGGTTAACAATTTCTTCTCGGCGAGCGCCCATAGAGATAAGTTGTGAGGCCACGGAAAGGGCGATTGGGGTGACGTTCTGTGTTTTGAAACTTCTGGTTTCGGCAATCATGCCAGTCAATAAACAAGTGGCGATATCTTCATTGATCACATCCCGTGAATAATTTTCAAACAAGGAAAAAAGGATTTCTGAAGTGGATACAGAAGTCAATTCAATAATGTTAACCTGACCAAAGCTCTCATTGCTGGAATGATGGTCTATATTGATGACCGGCATCTGGTAGAAAAATTCCGTGTCATTATCATAGATTTTTCCCAAGGATTCCAAATCATGAGTGTCCAAGACGATTATCAGGTCATATTTGAAACCGCTGGTTTTACTGGTGATGTCGTCGCTGGTAAAGAAGCCGTCTTGTGGAGAAACGATAAAATCTAAAGTGTTTTTCTCAACCTTGTATTTTATCTGACTGACTTTGGTGTTGCTGATATCAAGGGAAATGATGAATTTGCGCAGGTTGTCGATTGACTCCTTGATCTCACCATAGCCAGGCAGGAAAGAAAAGGTATTGGAATGGTCGGCCTTTTCTGCCACTATTTCTGCTGACTTACCGATTTTTTTTAAAAACAAAAATAAACCGAGAGCAGAGGCGACAGAATCGCCTTCCCAGTCTTTATTGAATGTAATCAGTATATTGTTAGCTTTTTTGATCTGTTCAAAAAACTGTTGTTGTTGGTTTAACATTTTTCGGATAAATAAATACCGGACTGAAATTTCCGGACCAGTATAATAATATATAGGAAATAGACTGCAGTGTCAAGGTATTGCGGTAGTGCCGGTTTTGTGGCTTAATTAGCATATTTTTCTTGCAAAAATAGGGGGTTTATTATATTGTTAGAATACATTGTTTTATTGCTAAATTGCAATTTGTATAAAAGCAATCCAAGCACAATTGAATCATAATAAGAATAAATTTAGTATTGATTAATAATCCAAAAATGTCCAAAGAAATAGCAAAAACTTACGAACCGTCTTTGTATGAAGATGAGATTTACAAAAAATGGGAAGAATCCGGCTTCTTTAATCCGGATAATCTGTCTTTATCTGAAAACGTATCTTCTTATTCTATCTCTATGCCCCCGCCAAATGTAACTGGCACTTTACACATGGGGCATGCCGAAATGTTGGCAATCCAAGACATCTTAATCCGTTATAGTAGAATGAAAGGAGAGCGGACGCTTTGGGTGCCAGGAACAGACCACGCGGCTATAGCGACTCAGACCAAAGTGGAAAAGATACTTAAAGCAGAAGGAACAAGCAGACAAGAGTTGGGCAAAGAAAAATTTCTCGAAAGAGTCAGGGCTTTTGCTAAAGAATCTCATGACATCATTAATAACCAATGCAAAAAGATGGGTTCTTCTTGTGATTGGTCACGGGAAGCATATACTTTGGATGAGGTTCGATCCAAGACTGTTCGCTCTGTTTTTAAATTGATGTATGATGACGGTTTAATTTATCGTGGTGATAGGATAGTAAACTGGTGCCCTCGCTGTCATTCAACTTTGGCTGATGACGAGGTTGAATATAAAGAACAAAAAGCTAAACTTTATACCTTTAAATATGACAAAAAGTTCCCCTTTGCTATTTCTACTACTAGGCCAGAAACTAAGCTGGGCGACACTGCTGTAGCTGTAAATCCTAAAGATGAAAGATATAAAGAATATATAGGTAAAACTATTGAAGTTAATTTTTGTGACCAGCCATTGAAAATAAAAATAATTTCAGACTATACGGTTGATCAAGATTTTGGCACTGGGGCGCTTGGTGTTACACCTGCCCATTCTGCCGCCGATTGGCAAATGGCTGAAGAGAATGATTTGGACACAATTAAGGTTATAGACGAGGATGGCAACATTCATGCCGGACATGGTGAATATTCTGGTTTGTCCGTAAAAGAAGCAAGAATAAAAATTATCAGTAAATTGCGGGATAGCGGCCTTCTTGAAAAAGAAGAGGAAATAGACAATAAATTGTCCATCTGTTATCGCTGCGCGACTCCCATTGAGCCTTTGCCAAGCTTACAATGGTTTATTAATGTTAATAAGCCCATCGTAAAATTTCAGGGTAAATCGTTAAAAGACGTTTCACTTGAAGCAGTGCGAAATGGAGTTTTTGGTAGAGATAAAATAAATTTAATTCCAGAACGTTTTGAAAAGAGTTATTTCCACTGGATGGATAACCTACGTGATTGGTGCATTTCTCGGCAGATTGTTTTCGGACATCAAATTCCAGTTTGGTATAATTCTAAGGCTGTTAATACTTCAAATATCTATGTAGGGGTTGAGGCACCAGAGGGGAAAGATTGGGTGCAGGATGAAGATACGCTTGATACCTGGTTTTCCTCGGGACTTTGGACTTTTTCCACTTTGGCAAGAAGCGCCGATGACGTGAAAATCGAAGATGGGAAATTAGTAATTGATTCCGAAGATTTTAGAAATTTCCATCCAACAAATGTGATGGAAACAGGCTACGATATTCTTTTTTTCTGGGTAGCCAGAATGATTATAATGACTACCTACGCTTTAGAAGACATTCCTTTCCAAGATGTTTATTTGCATGGACTTGTCCGTGATGAAAAGGGGAAGAAGATGAGCAAATCGTTAGGCAATGTAATCGACCCTTTAGACATGATAAAAAAATACGGCACCGATGCAACAAGACTTTCATTAATTATGGGCTCCACCCCGGGCAATGATATGAGCTTAAGCGAGGAAAAGATTGCCGGCTTTAGAAACCTAACTAACAAACTTTGGAACATTTCTCGTTTTATAGAAACCAGTTATGGCTTTGGCCAAGAATTGATTAATGGAAAAGTGATTGGAGAGCTTGAGGCAACGATGGCTGACCGATGGATTTTATTTAAGTTTCAAAACTTGGTTAAAGAAGTATCTGAAGATTTGGATAATTATCGATTTTCTCAAGCAGGTGAAAGATTGCGTCAGTTTACTTGGGACGACTTGGCCGATTGGTACTTAGAAGTTTCAAAATTTGAGAAATCAAATGCTAAGCAAATAATTCTTACGCATATCGTTTCTGACTTATTAAAACTTTGGCATCCATTTATGCCATTTGTTACGGAAACGATTTGGACAGAAATTATAGGGGGTAAAATGATAATGATAGAATCTTGGCCAGTTGGCAGTCTTGCTGAAATTAAAATTGACTTTGATAAAATAATTGAAATTATTCAAGTGATCCGCAATGCTCGGGCAGAAAATAAAGTTGAACCGGCCAAGAAAATAAAAGCAGTTATCTGTGCCGGCAAACAAAAAGAGTTAATAGAATCTCAATCTAAATTGATAATAAATCTAAAGACTGGTATTGAAGAATTAGAAATCTTGGAAAAGGGTGAGAAACCTGATAATGCTATTTTTGTTACGGTTGGCGAGATTGAAATATACTTGCTTGGCGCGAGAGATGAGGCAAAAGAAAAAATTAGAATCGCTAAAGAAATAGAAAATTTAGAAAAACAGATTGCGATTGTTCGTGGCAAATTGGAGAATCAGGAATTTGTAGAACGAGCGCCGACAGCAATTATTGAAAAAGAAAAAGCTAAATTAGCTGGTTGGCAGTCTGAGTTGGAAAAGCTGAAGAACATTTCAGAATAAAAAAAACCGGAACTGTTAAGTCCCGGTGGGCGCGGATTTTTGGGGAGGGATTTTATTCCCCCGCTACAGATTTGATGTTGGGGCAGAGCAGGTTCGAAAGAACGGAACATTCGCTTTCATTGAGTGACCGAAGAACGAAATCCTTTATTTTCAATCCTGTCGGCGGACCAGTTACCAAGTTGTTTTTTTCGGTCATGCTTGCCAGCCGCAGATACAGCTCAGCTGCGTCGGTGATGGTGTCTGATGGTTTATATTCGGGGGAAGTGGAAACATGGACAAAAATTGTTTCCTCACCTCCTGCCGGTTTACCACCAAAAATAAAAATGTCAGCCATACTGCCTCCTTCACATGGGAATGGTGTTGCAAAAAGCAAATTACATAATATATTTAAATCATATAATTGATAAATTAATTTAACAACATTGTTGACTTTTGTCAACTTTTTAAGAATTTATGTCATTAAAAACCTATCTTAACATCCTCAAAGGCGGAATCTTCCTCTCTTTTTTATCGATTTTCTTTGTATTTGATCATTTACTTTTTCCTTACATTACATCAAAACAAATACCCTTTAACATCTTGATCGAAATCATGACGGTTTTTTGGCTTGGACTCATTGTAAAATACCCCAGCTACCGGCCCCAGAAATCTTGGATCACTTTCGGTCTAGTTGGTTTTATGGCAGTTTTGATTCTAACCAGTATTACCGGCGTGGATTTCAATATGAGTTTTTGGGGCAACATCGAACGGATGTTAGGAGTTTTTCATTTACTCCATTTCTTAGTCTTTTACCTGATCATAATCACTGTGATGCGCAGTTGGGAGGACTGGCGCAATCTATTAATGGTTTCGGTGATAGCCGCTACTTTGCAAACTTTGTTTGTGATTTTTAAAGTCAATTTCGGAACGCTTGGCAACACCTCATATATTAGCGGACAGATGATCTTTAATATTTTCTTCGCTTTGATCTTATTTTTCCGACAAAAGAATATCGCTTGGCGCTCATTCTATGTGGTAGCGATATTGCTGATGTTGCAAGCAACAAAAATTGCCAGTACTCGTGGTGCTTTTATCGGCTTGGGCTTAAGTATTATCACGATGTTCTTTATGTTGGCTATGTTCAACAATAATAAGAAAATAAAATATGGCAGTCTGGGCGTGGTTGCTGCTTTTGTCATATTTATTGCTTTGATTTTTGCTAATGCTGAAAGCGCTTGGGTAAAAAATAATGGCTTATTTAATCGGATCACCCAAATCAATTTTCAGACAGGGACTTTCCAGACACGTTTAGTCTCTTGGCGGTCGGCGGTCAAAGATTTTCCAAATCACCCTTTTCTGGGCACTGGTTATGGTAATTATGCGATTACTTTTGACAAACACTTCGATCCAATTTTTTACAACTTCACCGCCAGTGAAACTTATTTTGATCATGCGCACAACAATATTTTGGACTTGCTTTCTACCACTGGCGCCATTGGCCTCACTGTTTATCTGTTGATTTTCGTTGCCACGCTTTATTATTTGATTTCCGGGTTCCGTGCGGAGAGGATCAAGCTTAGCGAATTCATTATCTTGATCGGTTTGATTGTTGCCTATTTCGTGCAAAACATAGTATTATTCGATTCCTTTATCACTTATTTATCTTTGATGGTGATGCTTGGTTTTGTTTATTGGTTGTCAATCGATGAAAGTTATTTTACTGAAGCGAGTGCTAAGGCAAAGCAGATTTTTAAGGGCAACGATAATAGAGAGTCTTATGCCTTGATAATCGGTGGATTAATTATGTTGGCAGTAATGTATCAGTACAATGTTAAGCCTTTAAAGATGTTGTCTGGAACTATTGATGGACAAATCGTGGCGGCACAAGGCAGCAGTATTATTGAAATAATTAAAACCTACAAACAAGCCTTGAGCTATGATACTGTTCTTGATCGCGACAGCAGAAAAAGCCTAGTACAATTGGCAATGCAAAGATCGGAATTATTTTCCGACCTGAATAAAGAAAGTGCAAACCAGGCTTTTGACTATATCATTGAGCAAGCAGAAAAGAATGTGGCGCATAACTCAAAAGACAGCTTTAATCAGATGATGTTGGCACAATTATATAACTTAGCTGCTTCACACAATACAGCTGATAAAGAAAAGTTTATTTATTATTCCTCTCGAGCAGAAGATGCAATCAATAAAACCATTGAGGCCACACCGCGCAGAATTCCGGTCTATTTTATCAAAGCGCAAATCTATTTGATGCGAGGCGACAAGGCCAAGGCGGCAGAAATTGTAAAAACAGCCAGTGAACTTAACCTAAAATATCCAGACAGTTATTGTCAATTATCGAGATTTTATTTTTATGATGACAAAGAAGCCCTCGGCAACGAAGCAATGGATAAATGTATTGAATTGGGTGGCGCAGGTCAGCTCGGCTCAATTGAACAATTAAAAGAAGTACTAAATCGATATTTAAGAAATAAAGATTTGAATAAAGCCTTAATGATCTTGCAACAGATAACCCGTGCTGAACCGAATGTGGGCAAGAACTGGGCAAGTCTAGCTGAAGTTTATCGTCAGATGGGAGACAATGCTGAGGCAATTAAGGCCGCCGAGCAAGCCATCCAGGTAGATCCAAGTTTAAGAGCGGGGGGAGAAGAGTTTATCAGAAGCTTGAAGTAAAAAACATTTTTTAAAATTTAAAAAACTCCTATTTTGGAGTTTTTTATTTGTATTTAAGTTTTTGTATTATGGAGCCTTTCCCCTGCCTCCGGCGGCGCCTACCCGGCGGGGGTTACTTTTTTAATAAAGTAACCAAAAATCGCGACCAAAGAAAAAATTCACCAGAAGTTCTTCACTCCACCCAAGGGAATGCGGCAAACTCCCCCGGGTTGGGGCCCGGGGTCAAACAGTGCCGCACTCTCCTTGGCTTCCGTTCGAATTCTGACTGAATTTTTTCAAGTTCGCAGGGGATCTTTGATAAAACAATACTGCCCTTGCAAAAAAACCTGTTTAAGCTATCTTTATATTGTTGGGCATCTCTCAATTGACCAAATAGAGGGAAAATGTTATTATAACATTAGTTTAGCCTGGAATAAATTAAACATATATCTAGACAAATAAAAAAAATTTCTGTAAATTCTTTGGTTTTATTAGCAAAAATGATCGTAATCGGAAGACGACTTTTTTCTTTTTTAGCTAAAAACTTGCTTATTAAGCCCAGTAGGGTGGTATTGCGTTTATTTTTTCATAAAGTAGTAGTAAAGCTTTATAGTTTCCAATTGTCAGTAATGAGAAAACTGGGTTGGAAAAAGAATAATAATCTGAGCGACAGCATTATTTTTGACCAAAGATATGTTTATGTGATGGTGGGGATATTTACAGTCGCTTTTGTTTTTGTAAACTTATCCGGCAGCAGCAAAGCCGCTTCTTTGAATGA
>Ga0076208_129_pt1 | contig 14322 bp, 16 predicted proteins | sample RifGroE2_FD_67813 | JGI IMG/M metagenome (GOLD analysis project Ga0076208, IMG submission 67813) | Parcubacteria bacterium GW2011_GWE2_38_18
GCAGGTAAATTTAGATTCGAAGAGGGAGAATTCGATAGGGATTTATTAAGCTGATTTACAATCTTAATTAGTTAAAAATAGTTTTTGATTAATTAAGGAGGTAAATTTATTGTACATTTCATCATCAACCTGGCTTTTAAAGCCACTACTATGGAGGAGGAAACAAGATGAGCAAACAGCTTTTCTGTCAGTCCAAGAGTCCGTTATTCAACTCTCAATCACAACCCGGCGATCACCTTTCTCTGCCGGCAAACAATCTGCACTGCTCCGAAAGAGGCATTTCACTTGCCACCGGTATCAAAGGCAATGTTGCCGTCATTCATCCATCGGACCGAGGGTCACATCTTGAATGGCTGGGTGAGCATTTAAAATATGCATGCCTTGGCCCCCTTCCTGAAGTGGTCATTTCTCAAGTCGAGGACCTGGGTGAACAATTCAGTAACTACGAGTTCCATCCCTACATTTTCAGAGAAAAGGAACATGGTTTTCACCGTAACGAAAAATGGCTTTCCATCGTCGACAAAAGAGATCAAAAAAACCTGTTCATAAAGATGTGTCAAAGGATCGGGATCCCTACACCGAAAACCTGGATTTTCGGCTGCAAGGAAGAAGTCGGCAATCTTGAATCTTTTCCCTACCCTATCTGGTTCAAGATCAACTGTTCCTCTGATGGTCGAGGGGTACTCAAATGCGAGACCCCGGATGAACTCCAGGAAGCTTTAAGCCGCATTTCTTCCGATATAAAATTTCAGCTCCAGAAAGATCTCGGCGACAAAGTGGTAACCTTCCTTAATCTGCAGTACCGGGTCGTTGGCGGACGAGCTTACAGACTATGCTTAACCGACCAAGTACTGGAAGGTTCAAAGCATGTCGGCAACGTATTTCTGGGCGAAAAACATCATCAAAGTGCCTGGCTCGTTACTGATGCCCTGGCAAACCTTGACGCTAAAAAGGGCATGCGAAACGTGTTCGCCTATGATGTGGCGGTGATAAAGAAAAATGGACGCTATGAATACTTGGTGCTTGAAGAAAACCCCAGGTACAACGGCAGCTCCACTCCTACTATTATCGCTGAGAAGCTCAGACATAGAGGAACCTGGTTGGCAAAGCCGTTTCAACTCGGCAAAGAATTGACTGACGTTGACCTGGGTGAGATTCTCTACAGTCGCAAAACCGGCCAAGGAGTTGTTCCGCACATTACCAGCACTGCCAAGACCAAAAAAGAAATCAGCGTCACCTTGCTTGCTCCTTCAGAACCTGTACGGCATTATCTCGAGAACAGGCTTCGATACCTGCTTTCGTGAATCACGGGCGACGAACTATTTCGTCGCCTCTTTTTATATTTAATTTTTATTAGTATAATTAATTAATAATTACTACCCCATATGAAGAAAAATTTAAAACAAATTGACTCTAAAAAAATAAAAAAATTATTTATTGACTTGATTTCAATAGACAGCCCCTCTGGAGAAGAAAAAAAAGTAAGATTATTTATAGAGAAGGAGCTAAAAAAATTAAATCTAAAAACATCTGTTGATAGTTTTGGCAATCTTTGGTCAAAAATTCCTGGCAAAGGAGAACCGATACTTCTTTCGGCACATATGGATACTGTTGAACCTGGGAGAGGAATCAGGCCCATAGTTAAAGGTGATTTAATAACTAGCGACGGCAGAACCATTTTAGGCACAGATAATAAAGCGGGTATAACCGAGATTTTAGTCTCACTTGAATATTTAATTAAAAATAAATTATCTCATCGTCCGATTGAGCTAATTTTTACACGAGAAGAAGAAATCGGTTCCTTGGGGGTTAAAAATTTAGATTTTAATAAAATAAAATCCAAAGAAGCTTTAGTATTGGATCGCAGCGGAGAGCCTCAAACGGTGGTAATCGCATCGCCTTTTTTTGCAAAAATGAAAATTGAGATTTTGGGCAAATCTGCACATGCAGCTAGTCCCGAGATGGGAATAAATGCTATAAAAATTGCTGCTGACGCGATCAGCAAAATCCAACTAGGCAGAATTGATAAAGAAACCACAGTGAATATCGGCCTTATCAGTGGAGGAGATGCGAGTAATGTAATTCCAAGCAAAGTAGAGGTGTTTGCTGAATGTCGCAGTCATAATTTTAACAAATTAAAAACTCAAACAAAATTAATAGAAAAGTCATTTATAGATGCTTGTAAAAAACCTGGAGGAAAAATAAATTTTTTCCACCATTTGGCCCATGTTGGATATTCACATTCAAAAAAAGACAAGTTAATAAATAAAATTTTAAAAGCTTGGCAGCAAATGAATATTACACCGATTAAAGAAATAACGGCTGCTGCCAGTGACGCTAATGATTTCAATGAGCACGGCATAAAAGCTGTTAATATCGGATATGCTGGAAGGATGCCTCATTCGTGCTCAGAAAATATTAAAATAAGTGAAATGAAACTTGTTTGTGAATTTTTAATAAATTTTCTAACTTCAAAATAAACTTTTAAACAATAAGACAATTAACCTCGTCTTTTTTTATATAAAAAAAGAGGCGGCAAATTGCTTTGCCGCCTTAGCGTTACATAACAGAATCGAGCATCTGCACTGTCTTCTGCCCTTTCCGGTATTCGAGCCGGTTAAGCGCATCAATGAAGGCCTTGGCAGAGGCTTCGATGATATCGGTCGAAGAACCGCGACCTGTAACTACATAGTCGTCTTCTTTAACCTTTACCACGACTTCTCCCTGAGCATCGGTGCCGTCGGTAATGGCGCCAACGTTGTAGCCCGCCAGTTTTGCTTTGGTTTTGGTGAGCTTTTTGATTGCTTTCAGTGCGGCATCGACAGGGCCATCGCCGAGCTCGGCTGTACGCACAGCTACACCATCAATCTCCATTCCTACGGTAGCCGTGGCAACTGCCGAAACTTTAACCCCTTCAGGAACGGAACTGGTAGTGACAGTAATATGAGAGAGTTTGAACTTCTCCTTGCCACTGATACCTTCCTGATCCGATACGATGGTGTCGAGATCCTCATCAAAGACTTCTTTCTTGAGGTCCGCCAGGGTTTTAAAACGCTCGAAAGCCTTGTTAAGACGTTCATCATTCAGGTCGTAGCCCATCTCCGTAAGCTTCTTTTTGAAGGCGTGCCGGCCAGAGTGTTTGCCCAGAACGAGAAGATTGGTTTTGAGGCCGACAGATTCGGGGGTCATGATTTCATAGGTCGACTTCTCCATCATTATCCCGTGTTGGTGGATTCCCGCCTCATGGGCAAAGGCGTTTCCCCCGACAATGGCCTTATTCGGCTGAACGACGATTCCGGTCACAGCGGTCAGCAATCTGCTCGCCGGTGTCAGTTGTTCGGTTATGACGTTGGTCCTGAACGGCAAAATGTCACTACGGGTTTTGAGAATCATCACGAACTCTTCGAGTGAACAGTTACCGGCTCGTTCACCGATACCGTTAATGGTGCACTCTACCTGGCCGGCACCTGCCTGGATAGCCGCGATTGAGTTGGCGACTGAAAGGCCGAGATCGTTATGGCAGTGAACGGAGATAACCGCCTGCTCTATGTTGGTTACGTTGTCCTTCAGATATTTGATGATGTTGAAATACTCGAAAGGAATGGTGTAGCCTACGGTGTCCGGAATATTGACCGTGGTTGCACCGGCGTCTATAACAGCGGAGACAACTTCAGCAAGAAATTTCAGATCAGTCCTGACCGCGTCCTCACAGGAGAACTCGACATTCTGGGTGTAGGATTTGGCTCTTATGACCGCCCTGACCGCCGCCTTGAGCACCTCTACTGGGGTCATCTTCAGCTTGTACTCCATATGTATCTTGGAAGTGGCGATGAAGGTGTGGATGCGAGCCCTTTCTCCTGCGAACTGGAGCGCTTCCCCGGCGCGGTCGATGTCCTTCGAACTGGCGCGACAAAGACCGGCGATTTCCGGTCCCTTGATCGTCTGAGCGATCTTTTTCACGGCTTCGAAATCACCATCGGATGCAATAGGAAAGCCAGCTTCGATTACGTCCACGTTCAGCTTCTGCAGCTGGCGCGCGATCCTCAGCTTCTCGTCGATGTTCATGCTGGCACCCGGGGATTGTTCACCGTCACGAAGTGTAGTGTCAAAAACCTTGATGGTTTTCACAACCGTCTTGTTCTCTGCCATTGTCTCGTCCTCCATTCATGGTATCGCCCGAAGGCTAGTTAACAATTGTCCCCGACGAATTTAGATCCCCTCCTTACAAAGGAGGGGTGGCCGATAGGCCGGGGTGGTTGGATTCCTTTGTTTTCTTAAAAATCAAATCCCTCAGCCCCCTTTGTTAAAGGGGCTGAACTCTACCCTCCTTCCGTTGCTTTGATTAATAACCACGAACCTCACCCTACCCTCTCCTTCACAAGGAGAGGGGGAATTTAGAGAGAAAAAAAAATTTATTTTAAATGACCAATTTAAAAACCACCTTTATTCAGGTGGCCTTTTATCGTGTGACTAAAATTTTTTAATCATACAACAAAAGACCGCTCGAAGAGTAGCAATGATAGTAATAGGCTGTTTAATTTTTCAAATATTCTAACATTCATATCTAATGGCTTATATTATATAAAATTTTTGTTTTTGTAAAGCTATTTTTTTATTATTTATTTTTATTTTAGAATATATAAATTAGTAATTGATTAAATAGTCCGAGCGGCAAACTTTGAAAGTTTGCGCGCTCGGAAGGTGTTAAGCCGTGAAAATGGTGGCCCTCCGATTCCTTGCTTTTACTTTGGCAAGGAGACGATCGAGTTTAGAATCGCCAACCGGCAGAATTTCGCCGTAAACGTAGATGCCGGCATCAGGCCCGATTACCGCGGCTTTGCCAGGAGACAACAACCAGTTCCTGACTGCAGTCTCGCTCTTGAAAGGGCCCTTCAATTCCTGGGTAACCATGAAAGCGTCAGAGTGGACATCGAGCTGAGCAGCGACTACCAAGCTTTCCAGCTCAGTAAAGCTATCACTGGGTTCACAAAAGACTTCAAATCCACCATCTACAGGAAATGCAACTACCCCGCAGAAGATATTGTGTTCCTCGCAGAGAGTTTTCGCGAGAAGATTGATCGAGGTGAACCGTTCCCCTGTCATGGGTTGACGACTCTGCAACATTGCTGTCTGTGGCATCTTGAGTTTCCTCCTGTAAGTATTACGGTAAAGTGTTTGCGGCGGCAATGAGCCGGGTCTTGGGAATGTGAACATTGAGCAGATCATTACGCCGGAAAATCAGTTTTTCCTTCTTCCCGTGCGGAACTTGGGCATTGCCAAGTTTTCTTTTGATGGTCAGCAATTCCCTTTCGTAGGCCTTGAGCCTTCTCTCGATATCCTTACCGGGTGTAATGTGGAAATCCATACTACCTCCTCCTCATTTCATGGTTAAGCCGCCAACGAAGAGCTGGCGACTGTTAAGTCGACGATCACTTTCCCGCGGAAATCTCGGCACATGCCGCAAGTTCCGCAGGTCAGCCTTTCATCGTTCCTGATGACAGGAAAAACATACATCCCGTCAAGTTGAGTTTTCTCGGTGTCACGGAGCGCTTTGCATGTTGCTATCTCCGAAACCACCATCAGATTTGATCCGTCCCGAAAAACGAAGCAACCTTCGCCCTGGCCAAGTTCTCTAGCCAGATCTTCTTCTGTGTGGAAAACTCTTCCTCTCATGCATTTGCCTCCTTTAAGTGAAATATCTGCGCCATTATTTTCTTCTGGGCCTTGAGAAGCAATCTTTGTTCTCCTTTGTCAGCTCCAATAAAAAGGATGCTGATTTGAGTCAAAAATCGCCTCAATTCTTTCACTCCGAGATTTCTAAACAGGTTTCGCTTCTTCAAGACTGCACCTCCCTCTCATAATATTGTTTCAACGACCATTAGCCTCTTCGACTAAAAAATAATGACCCTAGTTGCTAGGGTCATTACTTTTTATTCTAAGAGATTGTTTTTCTTTAAAGTATTAATCAAAATAATGACTAGGTTTTTTGCTGAATAATTATTCATATTGTAATAAGTATAAGCATAAAACCGTAAATTGTCAAGATTTTTGGCTAATATATTATATTTTATTTAAAATTAGCAAAAAAACGACGCAGAAAATTTCTGCGTCGTTCTGTTTTATTCTAATTGTCCTATGCTTACTCTAAAATACCATCTAAGTTTACATCATACAAAATCTGCTCGGCAATCAAACGGTAATTAATGATTTCATCTTCCTTGAACCAGATCGGTATTTCTTTTTCAGCTTCCTCAACATTTCCTGAAGCGTGAATCAGATTGCGAACGCTTCGTTGATCGGTATCAGCCAGGGCATAAGTATCCAAGGTGAAATCGCCTCGGATTGTACCAACATCAGAAGTCAAAGGTTCGGTGCCGCCGGTAATCTTTCTGACCAAAGCAGTCGCCTGGTTGCCTTGCCAAATCATAGCGACCACTGGACCGGAACTCAAATATTTTGCGTTGGCCATCATTACTGCTCGTCCATTTTCCATATTGGTAGCAAATGGTGATTGCAAGCCCTTCTTTTCATATGAAGCTCTTGCCTTGCGACCGACTTCTTCCAACCAAGCATCACCACCAACCTCATAATAATGTTTTACCGCCTTCTCTTCTGATGCTGTAACTATTTTCATAGCCACCAACTTTAAACCGGATCGCTCATAACGTTTGATAATTTCGCCGATTAACGATCTTTGAACTCCATCTGGCTTGATAATCACCAGCGTTCTTTCTTTACTTGGATGAATCATAATAATTCTCATCAAAACTCAAAAGCAATGTAATTAAAAATCAAAACTCTAAGCTTTGATTTTATTACGGATGCGTCTTACGTTTTGTATTTATTAATTTATATTACAACCCTATTATAAGGGCAAATCAATAAAAAATCAAGGGATTGTCTGCCATTTTTCACCCTCGCTAATCATCTTGATTGTTCCATCTAGGTCGTTACGAAGCACCCTAACATTGGCCCGTTCCAGTTTTTTTAAAATCCTTTTACTGGGATGACCAAAGCTGTTATCCACTCCAACCTGAATAATGCCGATTTCTGGCTTAACTGAATTTAGAAATTCTTCACCGCTGGCAGTATCCGATCCATGATGTCCTACTTTCAATAATTGCGCTGACAAATTTACCTTTTGATCAATCATCTCATTTTCAACTTCTTGTTCTGCATCCCCTACTAACAAAGCGCTAGCTTTTTTATAAATCAATTTTGTTATGACAGAACTATTATTCAGATTTGCCACCGATTGGCCGGCCAAGTTTTTCCTAGGGTAAATAAATTGCAATTTACAATCCGCAGAAAAATTAATATTCTGCGGTCGGTCAATGATAGTCAAAGGAATTTCTTTGTTTTTTATCTGTTCCAACCAGTTAATATAGGCAGGTGAACTATGAATAACACCAGAGTAAACGATTCTTTTGACCTGATAGTGTTTAAGTACTTCAATTAAGCCACCAACATGATCATCATGCGGATGTGTGAGAATTATCAGGTCAATTTGTCTATCCCACCAAGGCAGATTTTCTGAAAGCCTTCTTAAAACGGTTTTGTCCGGTCCGCCATCAATCAAAATATTTTGACCGGACGGTGCTTTGATTAAGATACTGTCTCCCTGTCCCACATCCAAGAAATCAATTTCTAAGTGAGCATCTGCTTTGTACAAAAATCCGATCGTTACTGCTATTAATATTACAAATAAACAAGTTGCGAGCAAAAATATGACCTTCCCTTTTGCGCTAATCATTTAATTTAAAATTAATACTGCCGGCCTAACATAACCCTATAAGTTAAATTTATGCCCAGGGTGAAAAAAATTATCTTAAGCTTGCTATTGTTTTTTGCGATCATTTTCTTTTTAACCATTCTTGCCAACCATGTCAATGCCCAGGATCGATCTGATCAATTGTTTTTTGGCGGGCAAGAAGATGAACTCCAAATTGCCACTGGCCTCGGTGACCGAGACCCCAGGATTATTATTGCTCTACTAATCAGAGTAGCATTAGGCTTCTTAGGCATCCTAGTGTTGGTTATTATTATGCTCGCGGGTTTTAAATGGATGACTGCTGGAGGTGATGAGGAGCGGTTGTCGGATGCTAGAAAAACTTTTTTCTCCGCAATTGTCGGATTGATTATGATTTTGGCTGCTTTTGCTATTGCCGAGTTTGCCATACAAGCAATTTCTTCTGCCACCGGCACCAGTCCTATCTAATCCTTGATCTACAAAACACAACATAATAAACTAAATAACCGGTTATCGCAATTTGAATGGTCGGGGTTAGCCCGACATCAATAAAGGGAATAATAGGCATCGCTTCACTATATGCCCACCTGCTACTGGTCAAAGCCCATACTTCAATACTAATCGAAATGATAACTCCTGTAATAATTATCAACCAATGAAATCTCTTGAGCAACCCCAAAAAAAATAAAACTCCGATAAGCAGAGTAATAATGATTGCATCGACCAAAGATGCTCTAATTAAAATTAATTCACTGATCAAACCCTGTTTGTAATGCAAATATAGTATGCTGTGCAAATTCTCCCAAACAAAATTCAGGGCGAAGGCCAATGAGAAGACTATTAACCACTTTTTCATTTAGATGAGTTTGCGTCAATATTTAAAAATTTTTCCCACATCACTTCGGTAAGCTGATGCTTTGGATTGACATAAACTTTGGCCTCAGATTTTGCGGAAGCTTTTATCGTAGGAGTTTTTTTGTCACCAAAAACATACCAATAGGCCAATATCACGGAAAAGGCAAGTAATAAAATTGACATGATGAAAAATAAAATTATATGAAGATATACGCTATCGTTTTCGACTGGTCTTTTGATCATAATAATTATATTTTAACACAATCGGATGAAATCACAAATCCCTTTTTTGCTCAAGGTTATAGTCTTTTTGCTTTATGATCAAAATAATTAAGCACAAATAATAAAATAACATGAGTATCCAGCCTAGCTTGCCCGTTTCCACGCTAGCGTAAGTTGGCCTTGCCGTAATATTTACCGCCCAGACTACATAGCTCAAGATTAACTGAACGGGAATAAACACAATAAAAGACAAAAATGGAAGTAATAAGCTAAGTCCCATAGCCAAAAAGGTAAAGATCATAATCGGCCCCAATGTCCATAAAACTAATAAATTGCTTAAGGGTGAAATTATTGAGATTTGGGAAAAATTATTTGCCATAATAGGCATTGTCGTAAGCTGAGCTGCAATTGTAAGACTAATCAAATCCCTGGCTCCCATTAACTTGGGAACCTTGGTTTTGTCCAACCAATAATTAAGCAGCGGATAGCAATACACTACACCCAAAAGCGCTAAAAAACTTAATTGGAAGCCTATATCGTCTCTTAATATTTTTGGATTTATCAATATCATTATTACGCCAGCAAATACTAATGAATTTTGTAGTTTTGATATTCTGCCTAGATAGACAGACCAGAGGAGAAGAAAACTCATTATCCCTGCTCTGATTGCGGAAACTGGCGCCCCGATAAGAATAATGTAAAAAATTATAATGGCTAGAGAAAAATAGAATGCCTGCTTTCGCCACAACCCTAGAAATAAAAAAAGTCCCATCAGCCAAACCGCCAGCATAGTAATGTTCATGCCCGAGATCGCCACGATATGACTCAATCCTGTCTTAGCAAAATTTTCTCGCAAATCCAATGGCAGCCCTTTTTGATCCCCCAGGATCATTCCCCGCGCCAGAGAAGCTTCCGGTTCAACCAGCCCGCTATTTATCAACGCTCTTAGCTGATTCTTTACCCAAAAAGTTTTATTATAAAAATTATCGGAGAAACTTTGGTCAGCTGATTCAATTTTAAGAAGTTGCGGGAAATAACAGACTGAATAAATTTCGAATCTAGCTAAATATCTGTCGTAGGCAAATTCATCAAATTTTTTCGGTTTTTTCAGTTGGCAATTGAGTTTGACTTTATCACCATATTGAAACAAGGGATAAAGATTGTTCGTGACCAGAACATTACCAGTGATTTCCCTTTGGGAACCGGCGAAATTTTCCACTGCTACCACATATTTTACCTGTTTTTCCCTGATATCCGGCTCCGCTTTTATCGTCCCGCCAGATTTTATCTTCACCATCCATTGGGATTGCCAAGCTGAAATGCCAAAAGGCTAAAAAGAAAACTGCCAGAACAGCCAATGAAAAAGACGCGATGAATCGCGTCTCTACCGGTGTGTTTAAATACAATAGACACAAAGCTACTAGCACACAGCACATTATTCCAAACCACCACAAATCATTTTTTGCTATTTCAATCGGCAACAAAGAAGCGAGAAATATTCCGACAATAAAAACTAGATTCAAAAATAAAAATATTTTTGACTTGGATAAATTTAGGTTAAACATTCCCCTCCTTTAAATTAAGCCTCAATACAAATCAGCTAAAACAATTTGTCATTGCGAGCGACGCTAGCCTTTAGTCCCGGACTCGATCCGGGGGGTGGCAATCTCAGGTTTTACAAAAATATATTGCAATTTTACCCAACAATTAAAGTAAACCAGAGATTGCCACGTCGCTGCTGCTCCTCGCAATGACAAAGTATCTAGTTTAGTTTTGTTGATAAAATAATCAATTTAATTACTCCTTTCCCTCAACGATCGCAAATAAGCTTCCATGAAACCATCTAGCTCACCATCTAAAACCGCTCGGATATCGGGTGTTTCAAAGTTGGTTCGATGATCCTTGACCAATTGATACGGTTGCATTACATAAGATCTGATCTGCTTGCCCCAATCCGCTTTCACTGCCTCCCCTTTTAACTTTTGCTCTTCATTTTCCTTCGCCTCCTCTTGCAACTTAAGTAGTTTTGATTTGATGATTTTTAATGCGGTTTCCCGATTCTGATGCTGTGAACGTTCAGTTTGGCAAGCTACAATGATGCCAGACGGCTTGTGAGTAATTCTGATAGCACTTTCTGTCTTGTTTACATTCTGCCCGCCAGGACCGGAAGCGCGATAAGTATCTACCTTTAAATCCTCATCCCTGATTTCTATTTCCGCCTCATCGGCGATTTCAGGAATAACTTCAGCCAAGGCGAAAGAAGTATGGCGCATTTTTTCTGCGTCAAAAGGAGAAATGCGCACCAAACGATGCACGCCTGATTCGCTTTTTAAATAACCATAAGCCCAAAGTCCGGAAATTTTTAAAGTTGAGCTTTTGATACCAGCCTCACTGCCAACATTGCGATCCAGTACCTCAACCTGCCAGCCTCTTTTTTCCGCAAAACGAATAAACATCCTTTCAAGAATTTCGGTCCAATCCTGCGCATCCACTCCGCCAGTCCCGGCATGGACCGAGATAATTGCATTATGTCGATCATACTTACCGGAAAATAAAACAAAAAATTCAAATGTAGCCAGAACTTCTTTCAGTTCATTGTATTTCTGTTCCGCTTCTTCGTTGATTGATAAGTCCCCTTCCTTGCCGGCTTCAGCCACATATTCCTCCAAATCTCGAATTTGCGTCCGTAACTCCTGCCATTTCTTAGCTTCTTTTTCCAACTCCTCTGCTCGCTTGCCAACCAAAACCGCCCTTTCCTGGTTATTCCAAAAAGAAGGCTGACTCATTTCCGATTTTAACTGGTTAACCTCCTCCAGTTGTCGATCAATATCAAGCAGCCGCCACAAATTAAGCAATTTCTCCCGCAATTCTTCAATTTTTTCTAATAGGTTTTCCATGTTTAATGTATGACAAAATAATATAGTAAGCATACTAAATTATCTTATTTTAGACAATGCACCATCTGTCGACATCACTGCGCGTCGACTATTGCACCAATTGTCATCCCCGCGAAGGCGGGATCCAAGTAAATTTAGCAAATTGTTGATTTTAAAGTAGAATGATTAATATGAAATTTTTATTGATTTTCCCTCTGGTTCCCGGGTCAAGCCCGGGATGACAAAAGAAAAAAGATGGCCGCTGCTCATCTCTTAAAAACGTTATGCGTTATACGTTACACGAACATCATTTCATCTCCTCCAACTTAATCCTAACATCCTTCCGCTGTCCATTGCTCATTACTTTTAAAGTGACTTCTTCGCCTATTTTGTATTTATTTATTTCTGTAACCAAAAAATTCTTCTCGTCTATTCTGACTCCATTTACCTCAAAGATTATATCGTTCTCTTTAAGCCCTGCTTTATCGGCCGGTGAGCCTGGAATCACGGCTAGATCAGTTGTAGTTGCCCCTTTCACAATCAGAGCGCCATAATCAATTGGCAATTGCCGTGTATCCGCCAAGACCTTATTAATCATTTGATAACGCACTCCTAGCCACGGCCTGATTATCCGACCGCTTTGTTTAACGCTGTTAATCGCACTTTTGACTTCATTTATCGGAATAGCAAAGCCTATGCCTTGCGCTCCTTGAGCGACTGCCGTATTTATACCGATTACCTGCCCGGAAATGTTCAACAATGGCCCACCGGAGTTTCCTGGATTAATAGAAGCATCGGTTTGAATAACTCCCACCAACTGTTCGCTGCCACTCTCTCCATCTGCCAGTACAGACCTGGAAAGCCCAGAAATCACACCTTTAGAGACGGAATTACTGAATTCCCCCAAAGCATTACCGATAGCGATTACAGTCTGACCTACCTTTAAATTGGAACTATCACCCAGCTCCACGGTCGGTAAATTATTCGCCTCAATTTTTAAAATTGCTAAATCGCTGACATTGTCCCTGGCTAATACCTTGGCTTGATATTTTTTTTCTCCCCGAAGAACAGTGTAATTAGCAGTTTCATCGGTTACTACATGCTTATTGGTTACTATATATCCATCGGAGGTAATAATAAAACCGCTGCCTCCCCCAACCACTTGGCGCTCGGAACTGCTGCCGTTAGGCAACATATTGAAGAAATCTTCAAATGGGTTGTTTTCACCGAAAAAATCATTAAAATCTGGTCCGAAGGGGCTTGCTTCATTCGGTTCGACCACTGGCACATCTTTTGAGACGATCACACTCACCACAGCCGGAGAAACCTTTTCAACAGCCATCGTAGCCGCCGATTCTTCCTCAACCGTCTCAACCCTTTTTCCATTTTCGATAGAGCTTGTCTTCCCTTTTAATAAATTGACAAATCCCTTACTAGTCGCCTGTCCCATTAAAAATCCGACTGCACCGGCAAAAATAGAGCTAACGATGATGGCTGCAGCAATTGTAGTAACAAATATATTTTTAAATCTTTGCTCCATAAAGGTTAATGATATTCAAACACTATCAATTATGAATTAATAAATCATTAACCCTGATTAATAAAAAAAGAAATACATTGTATTCCTTTTTTCCTAATTGGGTATTGTATAATTATTATGTTATCTTTTACGGCTCTTGCTTAAAAAAATTTCCGATATTCAGGCTCCCGCTGCCTGGATTCAGTAATTCCGAGTACTGGTTATATAAATTTTTGAAAATCGGGGGTAAAAACAATGCGCCTAAGATTATCGGCATCACTATCAAAAACAAATAGATAAAACTCAAGATTTTTTGAAAAGTGATATAACTCTTGATTTTATGAGTCATTTCATGGATTTCCAAGGTAAGCTCAAGATTTTTTTCCATAAGCTCTTTAAGATCTCTTTGACTTACTTCCTCGCTTATCGATTCAGATTTTTTTTCTTCTGTTTTTATTTCTTGTTCCATGGTTTTAAATTATATTTTAAAAACTTATCCTCTGGTCTCGCATATCTTTGCATATTTTTTTCCGACTTCCGCCATGGCTTCCATTTCTTTGTTCGTAAATTTTTCTTTAGCTTCCAAATTGCGATCAACCAAGTCCGTATCACTTTTAAAAAATTGCAGATACCATTTTGAGGCGCCTTCAATCAACTTCCCCATCTCCTCAATATCTTTTAATTCATGCAAGCCAGGCACAAGAGTGGTTCTGAATTCATATGGCAATCCACTTTCCTTTATAATTTTAATACTTTTCTGGATATTTTCCAAATTTACCGGCACACCCACCACCTGATCATATTTTTCCAATGGAGCTTTGATGTCCATGGCGATATAATCAACCAGGGCCAACCCAATGACCCGCTCTAGCATTTCTGGATTTGTACCATTAGAATCTAGCTTTACCTTATAACCCAAATCTTTGATTTGCTTCAAGAAATCCGGTAAATCAGCATGGAGCGTCGGCTCCCCACCAGTTACTACTACCCCGTCCAGTTTTCCGACCCTAAGTTTTAAAAAATCAAAGAGATCATTCATTATGATTGTAGAATGATCTCTTTCATATTTTAACTCGCCAACCTCATTGGGCCAGACAAGC
>Ga0076208_114_pt1 | contig 13437 bp, 14 predicted proteins | sample RifGroE2_FD_67813 | JGI IMG/M metagenome (GOLD analysis project Ga0076208, IMG submission 67813) | Parcubacteria bacterium GW2011_GWE2_38_18
ATAATTAAATATAAAAAGTATGAGTAAAGTAATTATCCTTACGGATCAAAATTTTGAGCAAGAAGTTCTAAAATCAGAGCTTCCAGTTTTGGTTGATTTCTGGGCACCTTGGTGTGGACCATGCAAGATGATGGCTCCTGTTTTGGATGACCTATCAAATGATTTTAATGGCAAGATGTCAGTAGCCAAGCTAGATGTTGACAACCCCGCTCATCAGGCGATTGCAGGTAAGTATCAAATTCAATCAATTCCTGCCCTGAAGCTGTTTAAGAATGGGCAGGTGGTAAAAGATTATGTTGGTTATCGTGATAAAAATACTTTTGCAAGTGAGTTGAATCTAGCTTTATAGAATATGCCTATGGTAAAAGAATTAAGCCCGAGTGAGGCCAAATTAGAATTAGAAAAAGGGGCATTATTAGTTGATGTTCGTGAAACTTATGAAGTTGATGAATTTGCCTGCGATGTGCCCGAGACATTAGTCATGCCTCTGTCAGAACTCCAAAACAAGTATCAGGAATTACCCACGGATCGCGATTTAATTATCGCTTGTGCTGGTGGTGGCCGCAGTTTGTACGCAGCTACATTTTTATCGCAACATGGCTATGATAAGGTTGCCAATCTTGACGGAGGAGTTTTTACTTGGCATTCTCAAGGCTTGCCAGTGAAGAAGAGCGGAATGGGAGCTGAGAAGAGTGTTAATAGTTGTAAACTTTGGTAGCCAGAGGACCGTTTAGCTTAATTTAATTGATATCAGACATTATTTTGCAGCTGATATATCTACAAGAACTGCATTCCCTGAAAATCCTCTTTAATCTCTTGAAACTCTTAAAATGAGGTCTATGGGCGCAGATTTTTTGCTATTATTTTTACAATTTGCTATTATTTAATTACCTTGAATATTGAGGAGTGAAAAGTGGCAGGTCTTTCGGAAGAAAGCACTTTGGAACGTTGAGTCAATATTAATTAAAACCGGTTTAAGCCGTTTTTTTTGTGTTTTAGGGGATCTTATGAGCTCATTATCATTGTGTGAAATCGGTTATTAATAAACGTTAACTTTCAACTTTAAAAAAATATAATGGACAATCAAACATCACTATTTGTATTATTTGGTTTTGTAGTTACGCTATTTCTAGTCGCTGATTTGGGTTTTTTCAATCGTAAGAGTCACAAGGTAGAATTTAAATCAGCAATTTATCAGTCACTATTTTGGGTGGCCGTGTCAGTTATTTTTGGGTTTCTGATATTTCTTTACATGGATCGCGAAATGGCCGCGCAGTTTTTGAGTGCTTACGTGACTGAGAAGATGCTTTCACTGGATAATCTCTTTGTCATCTTACTGATATTTAGTTATTTTAAACTTGAAGAAAAATATCATCATCGGGTGCTTTTTTATGGTATTTTGGGCGCTATATTTTTTCGTGCTATTTTTATTGGCGCTGGAGCGCTGATTATCGCTCAGTTTCATTGGATCTTGTACGTATTCGGCGTTATCCTGATATATACCGGCATCAAGTTGTTTGAGGATAAAAAAGAAGAGCATATCGATTTCGAAAAAAATAAAGTCGTGGTGTTTGCCCGTCGCTTTTTGCCTTTCACAGTCAACCATCACAACGGCCATTTCTTAGTAAGAGAACACGGCAAACTATTGTTTACTTCTTTGTTTTTGATTGTACTGCTTATCGAGGCTACGGATATCATATTTGCGGTAGATTCGATTCCGGCTGCTTTTGCCATCTCACAAAAGCCGTTCATTGTCTTTACGTCGAATATTTTTGCCATTCTTGGTATGCGGTCGCTGTTCTTTGTGCTTGAAGGGGTAATGCATAAATTTCACCATCTGCAAAAAGGCTTGTCGTTCATTCTCGTTTTTATCGGCCTTAAAATGCTTTCCGGTCTGGTGGGTGTGCATATTTCTTCTTTGCTTTCTTTTAGCATCATCATGTCAGCCCTGCTTTTATCGTTGTTAGCTTCAGTCCTTTATCCTAAGAAATTTTAATTTCAAATTGCTAGGTATTAATAATTTCCTAATCAACCTTTGTTTCAATAGTTAGGAAAAATATTAAATTAATTACATGGCAAAAAAGTTAGATCCAAAAAAAAGTAATCACCGTGATCGCTCGAACGTTAATATCTCAGAAGAGGGGTTAATGATCATGAAGGATGTGAGGAAACAATTGCTGAAATTAGGTCGCCTGGCGAAGAATCGATATGAAGGACTGGACGTCCGGACTAAGAAAAAAATCACCACCGGAATTATTACGGCTGGCGCAGTGGCATTAACTGCGCTAGGTATTAACCGGATGATGAGTAAAAAAAAAGATGAAAAAGCTGATAAAGAGAATGATGAAGATTATGATGACAACGATGATGATGACGATGATGACTAAGCTTGCCAATCGCATTGTGGGCAGGTTTGTTAATTGGCTTATGAAGCATTGGAAAGGGTGATATTAATCTGACAAATAATTTGATATTATCTGAATTATCGCAATCAGATGCGGACAATGAACAGGGATTATGATTAAATAGCGAAAAACAAGGTTTAATACCTTGTTTTTATTATATTCAAATAGTACCTTGCATAACATAGTAGCATATGCTATTATTTAAAATAAGAATTAATTTTTATATCGTTTATATGTCCAATTTGAATGAAATAAATATAGAAAATACCAAGGCGCAGATGCGGCGTGGTATTTTAGAATTTTGTATTTTACAAGTAATCAGCCGTGACAAGATCTATGCCTCAGAGATTTTGAGCGTCTTGAAGAAGGCTAATTTGATCGTGGTAGAGGGGACAGTCTATCCCTTGTTAACTAGGCTAAAAAATTCCGGGCATCTGGATTATGACTGGGAAGAGTCAAGAAGCGGTCCGCCCCGCAAATATTACACCCTGACTGCCAACGGCAGGACATTTTTAAATGAATTAAAAAAAACCTGGCAAGGTCTAAGCGCATCCACTAATTCCATCATTAAAAACTTTAAATAAACGTATGAAAAAAGCATTTTCAATCACTCTCAATCGCGTCGTCTTTATGATAGAAGAGGATGCGCAAAAAAAATTGTCCGAATACTTCGACTCGATAAAAACTTATTACGGCGATGACGGCGAAGAAATAATGAGCGACATCGAAGCCAATATCGCTGAAAAATTCAAAGAAAAAAATAAAGACAGCCAGCAGGTGATTACCTTGGAAGATGTCAAAGAAATCATTAAAATAATGGGCACGGTCAACCAGATCGATGCTGAGGATGAAAATACTGCAGGAACCGTCAATGATGCTAAAGTGGAGGTGAAAAATTCCAAACGCCGTCTATATCGCGATGGCGATGATATGATTCTGGCCGGCGTCTGTTCCGGTTTGGCTAAGTATTTTTCCATTGACCCTATCATAATCAGATTGATTTTTGTCTTTTTGACGATTATGAATGGTCTGGGACTAATCATTTATTTTGTCATGTGGTTGTCTGTGCCGTTAGCCAAGACCAGCGTGCAAAAATTGGAAATGCAGGGGGAGCCGATCAATTTAAACAATATTGAAGAGTTGGTAAAAGAGAAGGCGGAGCAAATCAGAAAAGAAAGCCAAAATGCTTATAATAACTTGAAAGAAAATAAATCATCTTTAGTCAAACTTGTTAATTTGCCGGTAGAAATCGCAAGAGGCATAATAAATTTTATCCGCAAAATATTGTCAAACTTATGGCCGATAATTAGAATTGCGATTGGCAGTTTGATGCTTTTGGTGTTTTTTTTCGGATTCGTTTTCTCAAGTTTTTGGCTGGCAAATCTGTTATTTTTTAGCGGTACCCCATTTTTTCAAGGAGATTTTCCTTTGAATGAATTAGCTAAAACCAAAACATATGCAGTGACTATAGTTTCTGTTTATCTTACTATTTTGTCTGTGCTGATCATGGTGCTTATGTTGGCGATAAGCGTTATCAGTAAACGAAAATTAGTTAATACGCTGGTAGCAACCATCCTGTTTGTAATTTTTACCCTAAATGTAACTGTTGCGACTATTTTTGGCTTTGACTTGGCTGGCAATGTCAAAACGACTTATGAAAAATACAAAATTGAGAATACAATAGAAAAGAACATCGAGGTTAAAGATTTCAATACTATTTCCGGTAGTGCCTATGCAAATTTGGTTTTTGAAAAAGGTGAAAACTATGCAGTTACGGTCAAAGGCTTAAAGAAAGATGTCGAAAACGTAGAATTTATCCTGCAAGCCACTACTTCGGAAAAGATTGTAAATTTAAAAATAATGAGCAAGGCAAGGCAAGGCTTTTTAATAATTTCTGAGCCGGTGAATATTGTCATTAAGGCACCCAACCTGGTTCGTATCGACGCATCTAAGTTCTTGAGTTATCAAGCTGATAAATTAAGCGAACAGACGGAAATAATTGATAAGCCGGTTTTTAAAGAAGACGCCTTTCAAAAACTTGGCGGCGATAGAGATGAACATGGCTGTATCCCCAGCGCTGGTTATAGCTGGTGTGAAAGTTCCAGCCGCTGTATCCGATCTTGGGAAGAAGTCTGTGATTCTGATTTGAATTTCATCAAAAATGGTGTGGCCATCAAAGAAGATGGTGGTATGAATGGAGAGAATCTGTACATTTTATATGAAGAACCGGGCAAACCAGCTTTGCGGAAAAAATTGGTTTTTGATGAAAAAAGCTTATGCGGCGACGAAGAAAGAAGCATCATTTGCATGGCTTTAAGCGTTTCTGACTTCGGTTTAACTAACGGTGATAGAATTGAAATCAAGGGTGTTGTATCTGATGGGGAAGTGAGGGTGAGACAATTATCAAGAAAGGCGATAGATAGATAGTGTCACAAAAAACTACTTTGAAAATAAGTAGTTTTTTAATGGAATTTTTTTATTCTTTATAGTAAAATAAATAGATAAAATAAATTATGAAAATAGTAGTTTTAGACGGAAGTCACAATAAAACTGGCATGACCTTGAAGTTGGTCAATAAATTCTTAGAAGGAGTAAGAAAGGAAAAGCCAGAGGCAGAGATAGTGACTTATGATTTATTGAATGAGAACATAGAATTTTGTCTTGGCTGTGGCAAGTGTGCGGAAGACAAAGATCCGATCAACGCAGAATGTGTCATAGAAGATGATTGTAAAACTATCAAGCAAGCGGCTCTCGACAGCGATGTGGTGGTTTTGGCAACACCGATTTATGAGTACTGTGTCAGTTCTTCTATGAAAAGATTTTTGGAAAGATGCTTGACGCTGGTTACTTTCAGGCTGGGTCCGGTTGCTCGTGCCAAGGGAACAAAGGGCAAAGCCGGGGTGGTGATCTGCTCATCCGGGGCACCTTTTCCGTTTAACCACTTGATGGGGATAACTCGTTATCCTAAGTTCATGCTCAAGCTCGGTTGCAAATTATTCGGCTGTGGAAAAGTTGAGATGATTATGGCAGGCGGGATGGCTATTAGACCATCTTGGCAAGCCAAGTGGGAAAACAAGGCTTATAAATTGGGGAAACAGTTAGCTGGAAAGCATTCTTAATAAATTTTTAATATTTAAATTAGATAATCATTTATTAATATTTAATTAACTTTTATTTTTATTCTATTATCTAAAATAGGCTGAAAATTGCTTTATTTTTTATAATTAAAATAAAACTATGACTAAAAATCCCTCAAAAGAAAAGATAAGCTTGAATATTTGGCAGAAAAGTATTTTTTTTCTTTTCTTGTTTTTCGCTTTGAGCTTGATAACAAACAAGGTTCAGGCAGCTACTTATTATGTGGATGCGGTAAACGGTAATGATGCATCTGTCGGCAATATCCAGACTTCACCCATCAAAACTATTACTGCGGTGAACAAAAAGGCACTGTTGGCCGGAGACACAGTTTTATTCAAAGCAGGGCAAACTTGGCAAACCCAGGGTTCTCTGGTGCCCAAATCCGGAACGATGAATGCATATATTACCTATGGGACATACGGAACCGGAGCCAAGCCGAAATTGAACAACATCATTTTAAAGGATAAGTCTTATATAAAATTTCAAGGACTCGAGTTTTATAATAACGCACCCGGCAATTGGATAGTGTATATTGATAGCTCCGACCACATAGTTTTGGAAGGTTGTAATATGATCGCTGGTCCGCTCAATACTGGATATGCCGTTCTTACCATCAGGGAAAACTCAGAATACAATGTGGTTCGCGGTTGCTTCATTGAACACAAAAACCTGGTTGCACAAAACGATGCAGTTAATTTAAAACATAATGCAAATTACAATCTGATAGAGAATAATATCATTGGAACTGCGACTCATTACGCTTTGACTATTATGGGGTCTACCGAGGATGAGGTTAAAACTAACCCCGACGGCAGTAAATACACCATTCCTTATTCTAAGTACACCGCCAGTTACAATATCATCAGAAATAACAAGATCAATAATCCTCAGGGGGCGATGGTTGAAATCCAATCTAATGCTAACCGGAATGTTTTTGAAGGTAATGAAGTGTCCGGTGGAAAATCGACCGCTAATAATAATTCTTCGCCTCAGACTGTAAAATCAGTATCTCAATATAATATTTTGAGAAATAATATCATCCATAGCAATATATCTGATCGAGCAGCAGGAATAAGCTCGGTCGTGTATAGAAATGGTGTTGCGCCAGCAAATAATTATTTGCACAATAGGACCTACAACAACGTGATTAATAATATCAAAGCTTCGCCTTTGGTCATCGGCAATGACGAGCCGGCTGAATGTAATGCTGATGATAATGTATACAAAAATAATATAGTATTTGCAAATCCGACCGTGGATGGGATTCAGGTTACTGTCACTCCCTATGTCGCCAGTCCTAATTATTTTTTTATCAACAATATAATTTATAATGGTTCGGAAAGCGGCAATGTCTTTAAGATAAAGGGTGTAACTAGGAATGTTGCTGCGCAACAAACTGCCGACGGAGCGCATTTTTCAGGCAATATCCAAAAAGATCCGGGACTCGATTTATTTTACAAGCCAAAAGTCAGTTCCCCGGCCATTGACAAAGGGATCTATTTAACTAAAATAACTAGCGCAAGCGGAAATGGAACAAAATTTTATGTAGAAGATCCGAACTATTTTACTGATGGCTTTGGCATAACCCTGGGCGATAAGATTCAAGTTGGCAAAGATATCGTTCGAATAAAAAAAGTTGATTATAATAACAAGCTTCTTGAAGTGGACATGAATATTTACTGGATCCAGGGCTCGACTGTCAGCAAGCCATATTTGGGAAATGCGCCAGACATCGGAGTCTATGAATCGGATATTGTCGTGCCAGAAACCTGCACAAGTTTTAATTATTCAAATTGGGGAACTTGTGTAAATGGAAGACAAACCAGGAATGTTACATCCAGCTACCCTGCAAATTGTACCGGTGGTAATCCTGTTTTGACTCAAAACTGTACGGTTATTCCGACTTGCACTTCTTGGACCTATTCCGCTTGGAGTACTTGCGTAAATAGTATTCAGACTCGATCCGTGGTTTCTTCGTTTCCTTTAAATTGTAGCGGTGGCAATCCGATTCTGTCGCAAAGTTGCCAGGTGGCGCCAGTCTGTACTAATTTATCGTTTAAATTAGGATATACTCTGCAGTCAACTGTTGCTCCGAATAGTACCTATAAGATCAGTTGCGATTATGGGGCAATTGTCGATTCCATTAATGCAAAAAATGACATTGCATTATGCAGCTGGACCGGTTGGAATGGTACCGCGGCCATCTTTATCTGTAATTCGGGATCAGTCGGAACCAGAATCAATAGATGTACAGTAGCAGGTGGTACTGCCAGCAATAGTTGTGTGCAAACAAATATTATCGGCAGTACCAATGTTGTAGCCCCGCCACCGGTTTGTACTTCTTGGACTTATTCCAATTGGGGTAGTTGTATAGGTGGACAACAAACCAGAACGGCTCTTTATAGTTTTCCTTTGAATTGTGTTAACGGTGCGCCGATATTAAGTCAAAGCTGTCAAATGCCGGTCGTTGATAGCGATAAAGATGGCATGAGCGATATTTATGAAAATGCTCTTGGTACCGATAGATATGACGCTGACATGGATAATGATGGTTATGGAGATAAAGAGGAGATATTGAATGGTTATGATCCCTTCGGACCGGGCAAAATAAATTATAACAGCCAATTGACTAAGGAGTATTCGGGTGAAATTATTTTAAAGGTTCAAGCTGAAGGCCAAATGTGGTATGTGAACCCATCCGATAAGCGTTATTTTATTAGCGGACCAAGCGATTTATTATATGCGATAAGGAAATTGGGCAGAGCAGTGAGGCATAACGTGATCAGTAATTATTCAAATTATTATTCCATTTACGGCGGTAAATTTTTAATCGACGTAGATGATGGTAGCAGGATGTACTATTTTAACCCTATTAATAGAAAACTATACTACATTGCCGATGCGACTTCAGGCTTCAATTTGTTGAAATCTTTCGGCCAAGGCATGTCAAATGCTAATCTATGGAAAATCAGGGCCGGCTTTTTATACTAAAAAAAAGGACTTTTTTAACAGAGGTGCGCTTACAAGCGCACCTCTTGTTTTTGCTGATTATTAGTGGTATATTTATTTAGTGCTAAAATTTTTTTGTGCATATATTACCCAACAGGGTATTTTTTATTGAAAATCAATATAAAATTAAGATAAAAAAATGAATTACGATTCCCTGGGGATTGGCAAAAAATTCCCTAAAATATTGACTGCCGTGGTGGAAATCCCCAAGGGCGGGCATAACAAATATGAAGTAGAGCCGGAAACCGGTTTTATTAAGCTTGATCGAGTGCTGCACTCACCATTGTTCTATCCGGTAGATTATGGCTTTATCCCACAGACTTTAGCCCCAGATGGTGACCATCTGGATGTTTTAATCGTCACCGATAGTCCGGCCATGACCGGATGTGTGGTGGAGGTTCGTCCGCTTGGCATCCTTAGGATGACAGATGGGGGAGAACAAGACGATAAGATTATCGCCGTGCAAGCGAATAATCCGCATTATCATCACAAAAAGAAGCTATCTGATTTAGCGCCTCATCTTCTGGATGAGATTACACATTTTTTTGAAGAATATAAGAAACTGGAGAACAAGCAGGTCGATGTGACTGGCTATGAATCCCTAAAAGCCGCAGAACAATTCATTATCGAAACTCATAAAGCATATAAAAATAAATAATAATAAAAGCAATACTCTATTGAAGAGAATTGCTTTTTGTTTTAAAACAACAATATGTTATCTAACATAAAAAAATATCTGATTTCAATCTTTTCATTGGCGGTGGTGGCAATTTTTTCTCATGCTTTTTTGGGAGATCAATTGATGCATTACATTAAAATCAATCCTGAACATGAAATGTTGCTGATTTTTCTTTTGATTGCCATTCTTTTTGCCTTGTCTTTCGTTATTTTTTATATCTCACACCTGATCAAATTGCCCTCATTCGTGATTGCGATATTTTTTGGTATCGCTGCCAAGCCGTTACTTTTGCCGATTACTGAAAATGAAGTCGCTTTGAGTATTATGGTTGGATTAGGCGCAACCTTAATCTTGTTTTCTGGAGGGATTGAAACTCCATTCCATAACTTCAAAAAAAATATCTTAAAGATTTTTTCTTTGTCCTTTATCGGCTTGTTGATTACTGCATTTTTATTCTCTTTGTTCGTCTGGCTAGTCGGGGGTCAGATGTGGGGACAGATATCCATGGTCACGGCCGTTTTGCTTGGCGCAATCCTTGCCTCAACCGATCCGGCGGCGATTATTCCAGTTTTAAAGAAATTAAGATTTAAAAATCCTTCTACCAAAGACATAATCATTTCTGAAAGTGCCGTTACGGATGTGGTCGGTACTTTGTTGACCATTGTTTTCTTGGCTTATGTGACCACTAGTGTCAATTTTTCAAGTATCCAAACTTGGTATGGCAGCATATTCAACGGGCAAAGCGGCCTTATCCTGTTGAAGCAATTATTTTTTGGTGGCATATTCGGACTTTTCGGCTATCTATTGCTGGAAGGTCTTTCTCGTTTCAAGAAAAAATATGAACAGGAATTCGAAGCCGATTCCGCTTTCTTTCTTTTCGTACCGATTATCATCTTTGTCTTAGCCTTGGCTTTTGGCGGTAGCGGTTATCTTGCAGCATTCATTGCCGGTTTAATTTTTCATTTGGCTGATCATTTGCACGAAACAGAACATTTTTTCAATAGCTTGGTCGAGGGTTTTTTTAAGCCGGTAATCTTTATCTTGCTGGGTTCATTGGTTGATCCTGTTTCTTTGCTGGCTTATGCGCCATTAGGAATTATTGCAGCAATAATTTTTATGGTGGTTATTCGACCGATTGCAGTCTTCGCCTCGCTTTTGCCATTTTATTTTTGGAGTAAAGATAAAATCAGCATTCGCGATATGTGTTTCATTTCTTTTGTTCGTGAAACCGGCGCCATCCCTGCTGTTTTGATGGTAACGGTAGTGGGCTTGGGCATAAAGGATATTCAGGGGTTGGTGGAGGTGGGTATGTGGACAATCTTGTTGACTTTGATTATTGAACCGATTTTAACTCCTTGGGTTGCAAAAAAATTAAATGTCGCAGAAATACTTGAGGATAAGAAAAAAATTAAATTATCAACCACACCAGTGGTTATTCTGGCTTCTCGAGGTCACACTTTTATCAGAAGATTGCCAAGAGTGATAGAATGGGCCAGAAAGCAAAATATTTCACGAATAAAATTATTACTATGTCTTGAGGATAAATATACAGAAGAGCTGGAGAAAGAGATTAGGGAGGATGCTGAAAAAGAATTCATAAAATACGATGAGGAGGCAAAAAAACTCGGCCTTGAACCGATCGATTTCGTTATCGTGAGCCGCAAGGGGTTATTGCAAACCAATATCAATGAATTGGCCCAGAATGATGGTGTTACCGCAATTTTTGTCGGCACCAAAATGCTTGACTATCGTTTGGGTGAAATTAAAAAACTCGGCGTTCCGCTCTACTTCATGGATTAATATTAGAAAATAAATTTAAATAAAGACGAGCCATTTAAAAGGCTCGTCTTTTATTTATAGATTCAAGTTAAATTGACTTTTGGCTAATTTTGAGGTATTTTTTTATTATAGTCATTAAATATAATATGAAGAAATTGTTTATAAAAAATAGAAAAGATCAAAATATTTCGGTTATTATCGAAGAAGCTGAAAAGCCGTCTGGTTTAGTGTTTATCATGCACGGTCTAGGTGGTTCGAAAGAAGAGCTTCATATAAAAACTTTTTCTAACGCTTTTAAAGAAAAAGGATTTACTACCGTTCTTTTTGATACCACGAATTCTGTTGGAGAGAGTGACGGTATTCTTGAAGACGCGACAGTTACAAATTATTATGAAGATTTGGAGTGTGCGGACACAGTGTCGGCGGTATGTGTACTTCACTCTATGCTGAAAAATACCCTAAAGAAGTAAAGGCTTTGGCTCCAATTTCGACGGTAGTCTCTAATAGTTTGATCAACGAATTTTATACCGAAGAAGAGGTGAGAAATTGGAAAGAAACAGGTTATCGAATTAGGCCTAGTGTTTCAAGGCCGGGATTTATTAGAAAGTTAAAATATGCATATTACGAAGATAAGTTGAAACATGACTTATTGAAGGATGCGGATAAATTGGTGATGCCGATTTTAATGATTGTGGGGGAAAATGATGATGTTACACCGCTCAAACATCAACAAATTTTATTTGACAGATTGCCAAGCAAAAAAGAGCTGCATGTCATAGAGGGTGCAGAACATACTTTCAGGGAAGCAGAGCACTTGAAAGAAATAAAAACGATTTTCATGAATTGGATAGATAAAATATAATTTAGTTCCTTTGTGAGTACACACTAAATTTTTCTGGATTCCTGCCGGAGTTTATGCTCGATTGTAGTCGGGTGCAGGAATGACACAAAGACAATGTTTTGCACCAGAAACCCTTGTGTCATCCCGGACTTGATCCGGGATCCAGGGTTGACTGGTATTAACGTGGGTTTCAATCTACAATTTAATATAACAATTAGTTTGATATTAAAAAACATATGGAAAATGAAGTTGTTTTTGCCAATGTGGTTGCTGGCGTTGTAATAAAACAAAATAATAAATATCTGTTAGTCCAAGAAAAACAGCCAAAGGCCTATGGCCTGTGGAATTTGCCTGCCGGCAGAGTTGATGTAGGTGATACAATTGAGCACACTGCAATCAAAGAAGCAAAGGAAGAATCGGGTTTTGACGTTGAATTGATTAGAAAATTAGATATTTTTCAAAATTTGGCCACTGACCCTGTTATGCATGCTTTTGAAGCAAAAATAATTGGTGGGGAAATAAACTTTCCCGAAGATGAGATTTTAGATGTTCAATGGTTTGCTTTTGAAGAAATAAAAAGCATGGCTGATAAATTGAGAGCTAGTTGGATATTGGAGGCAATAAAAATGCTTGAAGATAATAATTAATTAAAAACTATGAAAATTGCGATCATGGCAGATGTTCACGATAATTTTAATAACCTTGTAGGAGCTTTAAACATAGCCAAAAGAAAAAAAGTTAAACAAATTATCTTTTTAGGCGATTTTTGTTGTAATGGAATTGCCAAGCTCCTTGCAGCCTTTGATATTCCTGTGCACGCAATTTGGGGAAACAATGATGGAGCAAAGGGGTCAATTATGAAAACTTCTCTTTCAAAAGGCAGTAATTTATCGGTTAAGAATAATATTTATGATGTTGTTGAATTTAATGGCAGAAAAATATTTATTTCCCACTATCATGATATTGTCAAATCAATGGCAAAATCTGGCGATTTTGATGCTATTTTTTATGGTCATGATCATAATATAAATAAAGAAATGATCGGCAAATGTTTAGTTCTTAATCCTGGAGATTTCTGGTCATAAAAATGCCAAAGTTGGATTTGCAATCTATGATACTAAGACAAATGATGCCGAAACAATTTGTATTCCTTTTCCAGTTGTTGTAAAAACAAGAAAAGTTGATTTATATGTAAAAAAGTATGGCGTAAAGTTTAGGGATGATAAATTTTAATTAATTTTATGCCCATCGAATTTGAAACACAAATATTGGATATAAATCCGGAGGAGATAATCGATAAACTCCGTGTTTTGGGTGCAGAGGAAAAGGATGAAGTATTCCAAAAACGTTGGATTTTTGATATTGCCTGCCTGAATTCTGAACAGCTGGGGCTGGGAGAGTGGATAAGGGTCCGTCAAGCCGGTGATAAGGTGGACATGACGTATAAGTGCAAAAAAGATGTAAGCATGACTGGCACGGAGGAGATAGAACTGGCGATTGATGATTTTGACAAAGCCGCTGCTTTATTAAGCAAGCTAAGCTGTTTCACTGGGCAGTATTATCAAGAAAATAAACGCAAGCAGTTT
>Ga0076208_120_pt1 | contig 12029 bp, 6 predicted proteins | sample RifGroE2_FD_67813 | JGI IMG/M metagenome (GOLD analysis project Ga0076208, IMG submission 67813) | Parcubacteria bacterium GW2011_GWE2_38_18
GGAAAAAGTTTTGCAGACAGGAAAAAAGGATTTGGTTATTATTGCAGAAGATATTGAGGGCGAGGCAATGGCGACATTCGTGGTAAATAAATTGCGTGGTATCTTCAATGTTCTGGGCGTAAAAGCACCGGGCTTTGGTGATAGAAGGGCAGCCATGCTTGAGGACATTGCAATTCTAACCGGTGCCAAAGTTATTTCAGAAGAGGTTGGCTTAAAGCTAGAAAATACAACTTTGGAAGATCTTGGCCATGCCAGAAAAGTAGTTGCCACAAAAGAAAATACTACTATAGTGGACGGCAAGGGTGATGAAAAACTGATCAAGGAGCGTGTTGAGCAGATCAAGCGAGAATTGGCGGCTACTGATTCTGATTATGATAAAGAAAAATTTCAAGAACGCTTGGCTAAATTATCTGGCGGCGTAGCAGTAATCAAAGTTGGCGCTGCCACCGAAACAGAAATGAAAGAAAAGAAAGATCGGATTGAGGATGCTCTGAATGCTACTAAGGCAGCAGTTGAGGAAGGTATCGTAGCAGGCGGTGGTTTGGCCTTGCCGACAGCAGGCAATTCCTTTGCGGAAATGATGGAGAAAAAAGAAAACAATACCCCAGGCGCCAGAATTATTGATTTAGCCATTTTGGAACCGATCAAGCAGATTGCTGCCAATGCCGGCATGGATCCTTCCTTAGTTTTGTACAATATTATAAGTTACCACAAGAATGGTGATACTATGATGGGTTATAATGCAGCAACAAACAAATTCGAAGATTTAAAAGCCAATGGCGTGGTTGACCCGACCAAGGTGGTTCGTTCGGCTCTTGAACATGCAGCTTCAGCAGCAGCTATGTTTCTAACGACCGAAGCAGTTATCACAGACAAGCCTTCGGAAAAAGAAGAAAGTCATGGCGGTGGCATGGGTGGCATGGGTGGCGGAATGGGAATGATGTAAGTAACACAAGTCAATAAAACATAGAGCACGTGAACACTTAAACAATGTTCACGTGTTTTTTTGTTCAAGGGTATGGTGTTTACAATATTAGCCAATATGTCATAATAAAATTATAATAATAAAATTATGGAAACAGAAAAAAATTCACTTAAAATAAGCATTTCGACTATACTTGATTAGGGATATATTGATGATTCTTTTTATCTCTTTGGTTCTTGCTAGCGCTTTGGATCCATGGGTAGATTGGTTGCAAAAAAGAAAAATCCCTCGCTCCATTGGCGTTTTATTGCTTTATTTAGCCACGATGTCTGTTTTGATTCTGTCAGTATACTTAATTACTCCTCCAATCGCTAACGAGGTTCGTGACTTGTCGAGTAACCTGCCTCAGTACCAGCAAAAAGTATCTGGCATTTTTTCAAGTTTTAAAGAATTCTCAGAAAAAAATACTTTTTTTAAAAGTTTATCGGATAATCTAGGTAGTCTGAGCTCTAACCTAGAAGGTGCTGCCGGAGGAGTTTTCTCAACAGTTGTGGGCATTTTTGGCGGCCTAGTTTCCTTTATCATGATCTTGTTCATTACTTTTTATATGGTGGTGCAGGAGAGCTCAATGAAGAGATTGGTTTGGATCCTAACACCTGCTAAGAACCAAGAATATATTTTAGAGTTAATCAATCGAATGCAGAAAAAAATCGGGCTGTGGCTGCGCGGACAATTGATTCTGTGCGTAATAATTTTTGTAATGGTTTATCCTGGGCTTCTTATTCTCAAGGTAAAGTATGCATTGGTGTTGGCCCTTATTGCTGGAATTACTGAGGCAGTCCCATATATCGGACCATTACTTGGTGCTATCCCTGCAATATTTTTAGCTTTTACGCAATCCCCGATTCTGGCTTTGTTTGTTGCCGCTTTCTTTTATGTAGTGCAATTGATTGAAAATAATATTCTTGTTCCGAAAATAATGGAAAAGGCAGTCGGCTTAAACCCGATTATCAGTATCGTAGCATTTTTAATTGGATTCAATCTTGGAGGAATACCTGGTGCGATTCTTTCTATTCCAGTGGCAGCGGCCATCAGCGTATTTATCGGTGATATTTTTGAAAACAGAAGGACGGGGAAAGTTGAGCCGAAGTTTTAAAAGATTCAAAATAAAATAATCTTCCATTTGGAAGATTATTTTTTATTTGTCCGATGGTGGGACTCTCACCGGGGCGCCTGCCTGCCGGTAGGCAGGGAAGCCCCACGCCGAAAATATTTACGGTTTGTTATCTAAATATATAAAAAAGTAATTATTTTTTGTCTTTATTTGCATCTTGATTTTTTATGGGTTCTTCGCCCCACCATCAACACAAAAAATCTTCCAAGGAAGGAAGATTTTATTTTGTGCCGATGGTGGGACTCGAACCCACAAGCCTTGAGCCAAGCAATGCTTGTCTCTATTATTAACAATTATATGCTATATTTTTTAAATTGTCAAAGCAGAATCTTTGGGGTATAATAGATGTACCAGACATAAAAATCAACGGAAATAGAGTTTTATTTTAACATTCGCGTTATTGTATAATATGGGCAAAATCATATCGGTTGTAAATCAAAAGGGTGGAGTTGGCAAAACTACTACAGCAGTAAATTTAGGCGCTTACCTGGCCCATCAAGGTAAGCAGGTTTTGCTAGTGGATATTGACCCTCAGGCGAATGCTACCTCTGGCTTAGGGATTGATCATCACAATCTGGAGCATGGTATTTATGAAGCCCTGGTAGGCGACAAACAGATTCTTGATATCATCAAGCGAACTGTGCAAGACGGCTATAAAGTTGCTCCGGCAACAGTTTCTCTGGCTGGAGCTGGCATTGAATTAGTAAGCATGGATGAACGGGAATTTCGCCTAAGCAATATTCTTCAAGAAATAAAAGATGAATACGACTATATAATTATTGACGGTCCGCCCTCGCTAGGACTTTTGACTATCAATAGCCTGGTTGCCGCCGACGAAGTCTTGATTCCGATCCAGAGTGAGTATTACGCTTTGGAGGGTTTGAGCCAATTGCTCAATACCATTAATTTGGTGCAAGCGAATCTGAAGCCCGAACTAGGAATCATGGGGGCTGTTATAACCATGTTTGATAAACGTAACCGTCTTTCCGAATCAGTCATGCAGGAGCTTTATAAATATTTCCCGAACAGAATTTTTCGATCAGTGATTCCACGCAGTGTCCGTCTGGCCGAGTCCCCAAGCTATGGTCGATCAATTCTGCATTATGACAAGAGATCAAAAGGCGGCAGGGCTTATGAGAAGTTGGCAAGAGAGGTTATTGATTTGGAGAGGTAATTATAATTAATAATAAATTTTTAAATTTTATAATTTTTAATTTTTAAATAAACTATAATTTTTAATGTTGAAATTAATACATTGAAAATTGTTTAAAAATTAAAAATTAAAAATTAAAAATTATAAAAATATATGGCAAGCGGACTTGGTAGAGGGCTTGATTCATTAATCCCTAAAAAAATTAACAAGATTATCACTTCGGCCGGGGAAACAATAATTTCCACGGTGGTTGATGATGAAAAAGGCAGAATTCTTAACCTATCACCGGATCAGATCAAGGTAAACCATCTGCAGCCAAGAAAAAACTTTTCCGAACCGCAATTGGCCGAGCTGGTGGAGTCAATAAAATTGTACGGCATCATTCAGCCGTTGATTGTCACCAAGAAAGATGGAGAATATGAATTGATCGCCGGTGAAAGAAGATTGCGTTCTGCTAAAACTATCGGCTTGAAAACCGTGCCGGTTATCGTGCGAGAAGCTAAGGAGCAAGAAATGTTGGAAGTCGCTTTGATTGAGAACATCCAGCGAGAAAATCTTAACCCGATTGAAACTGCTATTTCCTATAATAAATTGGTTCAAGAGTTTAATTTAACTCAAGAGGATCTTTCTAAAAGGTTGGGCAAGTCTCGTCCCTCCATTAGCAATAGCTTGCGCTTGCTTAATTTACCTGAGGAAATACAGTCAGCTTTGATCGATGGCCGCTTAACTGAGGGACACGCAAAACTGATTCTCGGCTTGGAAAATGAGGTAAAGCAGATGGCTTTGTTCAGAAAAATCGCTCATAGCGGTTTGTCGGTTAGTGATACTGCCAGTGAGTCCAGGAAAATGGGCGGCAGTAAGCAAGCCAGGGTAAAAATAAACTATCAGGACAAAGATACAGAATTCGCATTAAGAGAACTGCTTGGCACCAAAGTCGAAATCAAACGTAACTCCAAGGGCGGACAAATTGTAATTGAATTTTATGGCGATGATGGTTTGGACGAAGTAATTGAGCGGATGGGGAAGAAGTAAAAATTCAGTGCCCCCTTTAATAAAGGGGGTTAGGGGGATTTGAATGGGTTTTAAAATCAATTTTTGTTAAATTGTTATATTGCTAAATTGTTAGATACTTTCTGTAGAGACGCGATTCATCGCGTCTTTTTTGTTGATTTTATCCGACTTGGTTTTGGAACAAGTGTGATGAGGGGTTTCGTTGCCTCCTGTGTCATCCCAGCGGATGCTGGGATCCATTTCTGAAAAAATTTTGTTCTATTTATGATAAAATATTTTCTTATCCAACCCTGGATCCCCGCCTTCGCGGGGATGACGGTAAAAAAAGAACTTCGGATGAGTCAGTTATCGTTTCCATTGTTAAAAAAATCTAAACTATAAAAAAATAATTGTCATTCCGGATTTCTTGCCTGCCGGCAGGCAGGGATCCGGGATCCAGATAATCAGGAGTTGTTTTTTAAGAAGAAGAATATAAGTCTGGCTTGATTAAGTATGTTTGTGATAATTAATATTTAATTCTTGTTTGCCCTGGATCACCGTCTTCGCGGGGATGACGGAAAAAGAACCTGGGATGACACTTTTGGCAACAAAAAAACAGCCTAATTGCTGTATATAAAGTGAGGATTGCCGGAGGAAACAACTTGTTGTTGTTCCCTCCGGCGTCTAGTGCGACCATGCAGGTATGGTCTAGTTATGGGGTGTGAGAGTCAGGCTTTCACTTCCTGCCTTCAGGAATCAGCCCCCGGCGAAGATGTTTCTCGAATTGGAATTCTCGCCGATGTTGACCGCGTTCTTGGCGACCGTCTCGATGCCGGCACCGTTTGCACTTTCGTTATTCCCGCCGTTGACGCTTATCTTGGCGTTCAGCATGTTCCCGTCGTCTACCTTGTTGTTGTTGCCGTTGTTCACCGTAGGCGGGGAGGTATTCAGGGCAAAGGCGCCGGAAACGGCCGGCGGGCTTGTCGTATTGTCGGCAATGGTGTTTGTGTTCAGCCCGGAGACGTTGAGGGCAATGTCGGCGTAGGTACCGTTCATGGCATCGATCTTGAAGGCTTTCAGCAGGGCGCCGTTCTCTTCTTTGGAGGCCGAGATCAGCAGACCGTTCTGACCAATGTCGGGGGAGACCTGGGCGATGTTAACGTGGCCGATGATGGCCTGGTTGGAGTTCACATTATTCCCAGTGGGATTCGCGTTCGCAACGGTAATGCTCAGCATGAGAGCGACAAGAGCCGCGAGGACAGTCTTTTTCTTCATCACAGTTCCTCCTGCATACAAGAGAGTTGGAATTCATGGAAGGACAGGAAATGAAACAGTGCTTTGCTGTGCCTAAAGGTAGGCGAGAGCCCCGTTATGGGCTCTATTTTTTTGGTGGTGCACCTCAAGTAGACTGCAGTTGTCAATAGGGTTGTCTCTCGAGGCTATGTAGTTAAACATCGCAGATCTTCAACTTTTCCTCCTTTAAAGCACCTCTGTGCTTTGAGCTCGTCGACATTGGCAAACTTCACGATGGGTTTCTAGGAATACTCCCTCTGCATTAGATGGTTTTTGACGCGACTAGGCCCTGGTAAGTGCATGCAGTATAGGGCTTCCGAGTGGTTAACCTCCTTTTGTTGGTGTGAGATAAGTTTCCCCAGGAAAATGAAGTGTTTAGGAAACGCTAGTTAGACTTAAAAGCTTAAAAATTATAAAATCCCCCTAGCCCCCTTTGTTAAAGGGGGAATTTCAGTCTAATTGGCGTTTCCTAAAATATGTAAAAGGACGATTTTATTGTTATTTAATAATAGCAAAAATATATATTATTGCAATAGGTAATTGTGTATAACTAGCGAATTAATTAATTTGTATAAATACCCCTTTCGAGAGGGGAATTAAACAACAAAAATATTCTTTAAAAGCATGAGAATGTACAAAATGGCAAATTTGCTATTGAAGGTTAAATGTTATAAAATGTGAAGAAATAAGGGAGGATTATTCTTCTTTTTTTATTGATAAATTTAAGGTAGTCGAACCCTTCCGCCCTGTCGGTCACCCCGCTTGACTGCGTCATGCGGGTGGACTCCCCTTGTTAAGGGGGGGGGAAGATTAATAATAAATTGTGTCTAAATTTGTCCATCTCCACAACCATACCCATTACAGTCTACTCGACGGCTTAACCAAGCTGGACGAGTTGATTGAATGTGCTGTTGAAGACGGCGCAACTTCGGTTGCGATCACTGACCATGGCTCGATGTATGGGGTGATTGAATTTTATCAAAAATGTAAAAAAGCAGGTATTAAGCCGATAGTCGGAGTGGAGACATATCTAGCACCAAATTTACTAACAAGCAAATTAAGCAAGGAAGATGCGCTGAATTATCATTTGCTCTTGATTGCCAAAAATGAGATCGGATATCAAAACTTAATCAAGCTGGTTTCGATTGCTCATTTGGAAGGTTATTATTATAAGCCGCGCATTGATTGGCCCACTTTACAAAAACATGCCGAAGGCTTGATTGCCTGCACTGCCTGCCTCGGAGGAGAAATTCCCCAATTGTTAATGGCAGACAAAGAAGATACGGCCAAGAAAAGAATTTTAGAATATAACACATTGTTCGGTCAAGGTAATTTTTACTTAGAATTACAATCTCATTTGGAATTGCCAGAACAGCAAGTCATAAACCAGAAGCTAATCAAACTATCTAAGGAATTGAACATCCCGTTGGTTGCCACCAACGATCTTCACTATTTAAAAAAAGAAGACTACGACGTCCAGGACGTGCTTTTGTGTTTGCAGACAAAACATAAAAAGAACGACGTGGATCGCATGGCAATGCATGGTAAAGATTTTTATTATAAAAGCGCGTCAGAAATGATCGAAGCTTTTAAGGACGTGCCGGAAGCGATTGCCAACACAGTAAAAATTGCCGAGATGTGCGATTTGGAAATCAAACTGGGTGAAACGCAATTGCCGATTTTCCCGGTGCCGGAGGGTATGACCGAAAATCAGTATCTGCGCGACTGGTGCGAACGGGGATTGGAAAAGCGTTATGGCAAAAAATATGATGAAGTGGACACAGAAATCAGGGAGCGGATGGATTATGAGATCTCGGTTATTGAGAAGATGGGCTGGCCGGCTTACTTTTTGATCGTTGCGGATTTTATCAATTGGGCCAAGGACAATGGCATCGTGGTCGGCCCTGGCCGTGGCAGTGCGGCAGGCTCTTTGGTCTGCTATCTGGTTGGCATCACCAATCTTGACCCTTTGCAATATGGACTACTGTTTGAAAGGTTCTTAAACCCTGATCGTATCTCCATGCCCGATATTGATACGGATTTTTCTGATGTCCGGCGCGATGATGTGATCCGCTATGTTGAAAGTAAATACGGCAAGGATCATGTGGCCCAGATCATCACTTTTGGAACCATGGCAGCCAGGGCGGCCATTCGTGATGTCGGCCGTGTTTTGGATGTACCATATGAATTTTGTGATAAGCTGGCCAAAATGATCCCGCAGTTTTCCAGCATCGGCGATGCCTTAAAGAATGTCAGTGAATTCAAAGAAATATATCAGAAAGATAATGAGGGCAAAAAAATAATCGATTATGCTATGCGCCTGGAAGGCGTTTCTCGCCATTCTTCAACCCACGCTTGCGGCGTGTTGATCACCCGCGACCCCCTGACTTCCTACGTACCGGTGCAGTATGCCTCCTCATCGGATAAAAATATCGTTTCTCAATATTCTTTGCATCCGGTGGAAGATCTTGGCCTATTGAAAATGGATTTCTTGGGTTTGAAAAATTTAACCATCATTGAGTCAGCCATAAAAATAATTAAAAACACTAGGGGTTTGATTGTTGATATTGATAATATTCCTTTGGATGACGCCAAAAGCTATAAGCTTTTTCAGGATGGAGAAACTACCGGTGTTTTTCAATTTGAGTCTTCCGGCATGAAACGTTATTTACGGGAACTGAAGCCAACCGAATTTGAAGATATCATTGCTATGGTGGCTCTGTACCGTCCCGGCCCGATGGAGTGGATTCCGGATTATATCGCCGGCAAGCACGGCAGAAAAAATCCTTATCTCCATCCCAAGTTGGAGCCTATTTTGAACAAGACCTATGGAATTGCTATTTATCAAGAGCAGGTAATGCAGATGGCTCGTGATCTGGCAGGCTTTACCATGGGGGAAGCAGATGTCTTGCGTAAGGCGATCGGAAAAAAAATCGTTAAATTATTGGCCGAGCAAAAAGAAAAATTTATCGAGGGTTGTGTGCGCAACGGTATCTCCAGCCAGTTGGCAGACAAGATCTTTTCTTTTATCGAACCCTTCGCCGGTTATGGTTTTAATCGTAGTCACGCCGCCTGCTATGCCTTGATCGGTTACCAAACGGCATACTTAAAAGCGAATTGGCCGACAGAATTTATGGCTGCTTTGTTGACCGCTGATCAACAGGACACCGATCGTGTAGCGATTGAAATCGAAGAATGTAAAAAGATGGGCATCAATGTTTTGCCACCCGACATTAATCAGTCTTTCGGTTCTTTTACTGTGGTTACCAGTGGTACTGCTTTGAATCAGGTTGTGGATCACACTGAAGTTCCAAAAACAATCCGTTTTGGTTTAAAGGCGATAAAAAATGTAGGTGAGCATATTGTGGAAGTTCTTATTAATGATCGAAAAAATAATGGACCATTCGAAGATATTTCAAATCTATTGGAAAGAATTACTGATAGAGATTTAAATAAAAAATCCTTAGAGAGCCTTGCAAAGTCTGGCGCTATGGACAACTGGGCTGATCGCGGAACGCTATTGGCCAATATGGAAAATATCTTGAATTACAGTAAGGAATTGAGCAAGACAAAAAGCAATGGACAAACCAGTCTGTTTGCTGATGCTCCGGCGATTTTTACTAAGCAAAAAGTCCGTTTTGACCAGATAGGTAGTGCCACTCAGCAAGACATGTTGAAATGGGAAAAAGAATTGCTTGGTCTGTATATTTCTGAACACCCTTTCAATGAATATAAAAAACATATCGAAAAAATAATCATACCTCTGCATCGTTTGCATGAATGTTCGCGAGAGGCGAATTTAACCATCGCCGGTGTGGTGACTGGCATCAAAAAAATCATCACTCGTTCTAATGATTCTATGTTGTTCGTAAAGGTGGAAGACCAATTTAACAATATAGAAATTTTAGTTTTCCCCAGTCTCTTAAAATCGGCACCGGAAGTGTGGCAGGATGGGAAAGTGATCATGTGCCAAGGCAGACTATCGGATAAAGATCAGGAAATAAAATTTATCGCCGGCAAAGCGTCTGAGTTGGATTTAGATAATATTGCGGCATCAGTTGAAGTATTCCAAAAAGCGCCCGAAGTTGGAGGCAAAAGAGGTAATTGGAGTAATAAAAAGGCAGCCGGAATCCCTGTGGCGCAGGTAGTGGCTAGGCCGATTGATAAAAATTTAAAAATTATTTTAGCTGAAGGCTGTGATGAAGAAATAATTACGGGACTCAAGCAATGCTTGATCGAACATGTTGGTGATGACAAGGTATTTTTTAAAATCTCTGTCGGAGGTAAAGCAAATATTATCGAGACCGGCTTCAGAGTATCAAATTCCGAGGAATTAAATAAAAGAATCAAGGAAATCGGTGGCAATATGATCACAATTGCGGGTTAGCGATAGTGGACAAGAAAAACAAAAATTGGTATAGTGTAATTAAGTTTGACAAAAATAAATAAAATTACATTAATATGGCAAAGGTAACAAAAAAATCAACATCAAAGGAGATGGGTAGCCCTGTCAAAAAAACTGCCACGACTAAAACTGTAAAGAAAGAAAAAGCTCCAGTTGATAAAAAAAAGAAAATATTGATTCGCAAAGTATATACCGATCAGCCAGAAAAAAAAGTACCCGCCGAACATATAGTCGACCTGAAACCGGCCGAGTTAAGCGATGAATCGGAGACTTTTTTTAATGAAAATTTTTCTAATAATGACCAGATAATCGAAATACCGAAGCACCATTTCACTCTAGGGAAAAAAGAAAAGCCGATTGATGAGGTTTATGAGGAGAAAGAGGAAAAAATTTTAAAAGACCGCCCTTTGAATCTGTACCGAAAAATTTCGGTTAGCTTTATTATTTTAACCGGCTTACTGTTAGCGGTTATTTTTTATTTTTCATTCGTTAATGTAAAAATAACTATCGTACCGAAAGCAGAAACAATCAATAATAATCTGATTGCCGATATATATGGTGAAGGCGGGACTGTAACCAGGGATGGAGCGATTGCCGGCGTAGTCAAGCAGGTGGAGGTAGAACAGTCAAAGGCTTTTGCAGCCACCGGCAGGGAAGTAACTGGTGAAAGTGTTTCCGGTAATGTAAAAATTTATAACAATTACAACAAGAGCCAACCTTTGGTGGCGACTACCAGATTGTTAACTCCCGATAATAAATTATTCAGATTAAAGAACACAGTTACAGTCCCAGCCAATGGGACAGTTGAGGCAGAAGTTTATGCTGATGATGCAAGCTTGAAAACTGATGTTGCGCCTACCAAATTCACTATTCCAGGGCTTTGGGCAGGCTTACAGGATAAGATTTATGCTGAAAGTAAAGAGCCGATCAAATTCCAGGAAAAAGTACAGATGTTCATCGAGCAAAGCGACATTGATAAGGCTGTTGTTGCTTTAAAACAGGAATTGGTTAAAAAGGCAGAGGAACAAAATAGTGAAACAAGAAATAAATATAATCAAGTTTTGTATAAAGTAGATGAAGATTCTGTTACAACAGAGGCAGATAGCAAGCAAGGAGAACAAAAAGAAAGCTTTAATGTAAAATTAAAGGCAAAAGTAGTAATCGTCGCTTTTAATGATGATGCGATAAAGATGTTGGCTGAAAAACAGCTGACGGCCTCACTGTCAGAAAACCAGCAGTTGATTAAAGTTAACCAAGACAAAATTAGTTATGATTTAAGCAACTATGATTTATCTGCCGGCACTGCATCTGTTAATGCTTCTTTTGATGGACAAGCAATCGTCAAGAATGATTCAATCATAGATAAAGAAAAACTAGTTGGCCTGACCACTGAACAATTACAAAGCTATCTGGAAAGTTTACCTGAACTGGAAAACTTTACCATTGAATTCAACCCATCATTCATTAAGACCGTGCCAAGTTTAGTTGACCGAATCAATATTGAAATAAGGTAATATTTGACCTTTTTGTAATTATTCATTAATATATAAAAGTAGTCAGAAGCGATTGATATGTTTACCAAACATATTGCTGCCTCGGCAGTATTCCATTGGAACTAAGCAGAAGACTTTAAAGCGCCTCTTTTTAAGCTCATGGTTTGCCCTGAGTGAAATCGAAGGGGAAGTCAGGTGGAACCGCGAGAAATCTCGTCCTGATAGTCTAATTTTTTGTAGACTATTGGGACGAGATTTTTTTGTTAATACCTTTGTCATTGCGAGCCGAAGGCGTGGCAATCTCAGGTAGATTGATATAAACTTGTCTTTGTTAAAAATAAGATAAGCAAAACAAGCCGGGAGATTTAGGATTAAATCCAGGGCTAAAGCACCGATCTTCGCAATGACAAAAAACTGTAATAAATCAAATTAAACATATGAACAATCAAAACCAACAACTCGAAACTGTCCGCCATTCACTTTCTCATTTATTGGCTGCAGCAGTGAAACAGCTTTATCCAGAGGCGAAGTTTTCAATCGGTCCTTCGATTGAAAACGGATTCTATTATGACATTGATTTTGGTGAAACAAAAATC
>Ga0076208_125_pt1 | contig 11340 bp, 8 predicted proteins | sample RifGroE2_FD_67813 | JGI IMG/M metagenome (GOLD analysis project Ga0076208, IMG submission 67813) | Parcubacteria bacterium GW2011_GWE2_38_18
GAAAGGTGCAAGCGAAACTTGGAAACAAAAGCTTCCTATTATTAATTACAACTATATGACTAAAGAACGCTGGCAAGAGATTTTAGGACAAATAAAAGACAGCTTTTCAATAGAAGAGGAAGGTTCGGAACATCTGGAAGAAGAAGGTGGAGTTGACATTGACTTTGTCGTATTTAATGGTCCCTTAGGAAGAATGAAATTAGAATTGATAAGCAGGCCAGTGGTGCTGGATAAAAAGACTATCTATTCAAAGCGTATCGGCTCGAATGCGCAGGTGGAATATGTTTATAGTGATCATGAAAGAAGTTTTAAATTGATGGCTTATAAATGGGATGAATCAGCTGATGATTGGATTGAAATGGATGCAAAAAATTTTGGTTAAATATTTATTTAAAAATATCAAATGAAAACAAAAAAAATATCAATTTTGTTTCTAGTGGCCATTATCGTTTTATTGAGCGGCTGTTCTATTAATAATTTTAAAAAAAATAAACCGCCAGAACAGAATCAGGTAAAAGAAAACCCTCCAGTTTTAAATGACAAAATCAAGAAGTTTGAAACAGTCGAGGAATTAAAAAAATTTATCAAAGAAAACCAAGCCAACCCAACAGCTACCGAATTATTTTCAGTAAGAGAGGGAATGATGAATAAAACGGTTGCCCAAGATTCAGCGGGAACCGCTCCAGCAAGTGGACCGGCCAATGAAGCAAGCTCTGATTTCTCTAAGACAAACATCCAAGTGGCAGGTGTGGATGAAGCTGATATTATCAAAACTGACGGTAAGTATATTTATACTTTTTCAAATCAAAAACTGAACATAATTGATGCTTTTCCGGTGGAAAGCGCAAAAATTATATCAACCATCGAACTTGATGCTCAGCCGCAAGACTTGTATCTGGATGGAAATAGTTTGGTAGTTTTTGGTCAAAAATATACTTCAATAAAACCATTGGGTTCGACAGAGCCTGCTTTAGAAAAAAAACTAGATGGCAGCGCCAGCAGGGAAATGCTTATAATGCCGAATCCCCAGAGTGCATATACTTTTTTTAAGGTTTATGATTTATCTGATAAGCAGTCGCCCAAACTTCTACGGGACATTGCTTTTGAAGGGAATTATTTTGATTCTCGTTTGATTGGGGGATATGTGTATTTTATAACTTCAAAATATAGTTATTCCGGAGATAATCCTTTGCCTATCATAATGAGAAATGGCGAAGTCGTAGCCGCTGACGAAATGCCTTCGGTATATTATTTTGACGCTCCCTACAGTTCATTTAATTTTATGACGGTTACTGCGATTAATATTAAAGATAATAGCCAAAAGGAAAATGGACAATCATATTTATTATCAAGCCAGCAGAATATGTTTGTTTCTCAAAACAATATTTATATCACCTATGCCAAGAATTTTGATGAAAACAAGGTGGCAATGGAAACAACGAGGGAAGTTGTTGAGTCAAAATTAAGTCCCAAAGAACAGGAAAAAATTAAAAAAATCGAAGCAGCCGATGAAGAAGTTATTTCCAAGGAAGAAAAACTTTATAAAATTAATTTAGTTATCAGCCAATATTTGGCTTCCTTGTCTCTGCTTGAGGCAGAAAAAATAAACCAGGAAGTAACTGCCAAAACCAAGGAAAAGTTTAGGAATCTAGCCGATGAATTAGAAAAAACTTCTATTCATAAGATTTCAATTGATAAAGAGAAAGTGGAATATAAGAATTTTGCTGAAGTCAAAGGGCAGGTGTTAAATCAGTTTTCCATGGATGAGCGTGATGGTTTCTTTCGTATTGCGACGACAAAAAATAAAAGTTGGTCACAGTTTATAGATGAAAAGGAAGCGGACTCCTATAGTAATGTCTATATTTTAGATGAAAATTTGAAACAAGTTGGTGCGTTGGAAGGGCTGGCAAAAGGGGAAAGAATATATTCTGTTCGCTTTATGGGCAAAAAGGCGTATATGGTAACTTTTAAACAAACCGATCCGTTGTTTATAATCGACCTGGCAGAACCAGCTAACCCAAAAGTATTGGGAGAATTAAAAATTCCTGGTTTTTCAAATTATCTTCATCCCTATGATGAGAATACTCTGATCGGAATCGGCAAGGAAATAACTGAAGATCCTTCAGGCAGAGTAATGGCCGGAGGATTAAAAATTTCCTTGTTCGACGTAAGCCAAGCAGACAAGCCAGTGGAATTAGATAAGTATGTTGCGGGAGATACAGGCAGTGACTCTGTTGCTCTTTATGATCATAAAGCATTTTTATTTTCCAAAGAAAAGCAGCTTCTTGCCTTACCAGTTTCATTGACAGAAAAAACCAAAGAACAGCCCTGGGGTAAATTTACTTTTGGCGGAGCAATGGTTTTCAAGATTGATGGTAAAAAAATTACTTTGAAAGGAAAAATTGATCATTCAGACAATGGAAAAGCAGGAAACGTCGAATCGTTGAATGGCTACAGCTATTACGACAACACTGTTAAGAGAAGCTTGTATATTGATAAAACATTATATACTTTGTCTGGGCAGTATCTTAAAATGAATAATTTGGAAGATTTGAAACCTGTTAATAGTTTGAAAATAAAGAATGAGGAACAAGGTAGTCAACCTAAGTACCATCCGGAACTGGACGGAGCTATTGTTAATTAAGTAATTATAATATATGTCAAAAGAAAAAAAAATATACATCATCGGCTTCGTGGCAACTATAGTTCTTATAATAATTTTTTCATTATTTATAACGCCTAAAGATAATCGTGAAAACGAAGAAAAACCAAGAGTTGATTTAATTCAACTGGAGAATGATTATAAGATAAAAACCAAGGCATTAGTGGATAGTTATCTGTTGTTATTGCAAAGTGATTCCCTTGATTTGGAAAAGTTAAAGCAAATCAAGGAGCAACTGATGTCATTAAAAGTTCCAGACAAGTATAAAGATCTGCACATAGGTTTGGTTTTGTCGATTGATAGTGTTAATGAAGCAGAACAAGGCGGGGAAAAAAGTAAAAAAATGGCAAGCATCGAAGTATTGAACAAAGAGAAGGCAAATTACAGTTGGTTAAATCAATAATTTTTATGAAAAATGCCAGGTTATTAATATTGTTGGCACCTTTAGTCATTCTAGCGTTGCTGGAATTATATTTATACAAGCCAAGTTATATTTATTTAGTATTGGCATTGGGAAATTTGCTGATTGTTTTTACTTTGTGGAGAGCTACAAGCTTAAGTGAAATTAATAAGGAATGGTGGAACTTTTCGATTTTACCGGTAGCGTTTTTTTCAAGCGTTATCGCTTATTCAACTATATTACGCCAACCTTTTATTGTGCATAGTTGGTTTTTTATTGCCGCTGTTTTGATTTTTTATTATCTAAAGTTTTGTTATTACTACCTGCTTAAGCCTTTTTTGTATAAAGTCTCTTCAATCGAAAATTTCTCGTCTTATTTGAATTTCTTGTCTTTCTTCCTTGTCGCCTCTACACTTTATGGCATGCAATCATTCCTGGATATGCCGACACTCCCCCTAGTGTTTGCCCTTATTTGTACCAGTGGTCTGCTTATTTATCAAATAATTTGGGCAAACAATTTTAAAATCAAAAATTCTTTGGCTTATTTGATTGTTGGTTCTTTGTCGGTGGCTGAGCTTGGTTGGACCATTTCTTATTTACCTATAAATAATAATGTTTCAGGACTAACTTTGGCAATATTATACTATATGCTGGTTGACTTGATAAGATTCGAATTATCAGGTAAGCTTGATAGAACTAAAATTAAGCTGTTAATAGCCTTCGGCCTAGCGAGCGTAATCATTATTCTTTTAACTGCCCGCTGGTTGTAAATATAACTTTATGGAAAAAGAAGACAAAAGAAATCATTTTTTACCGATTTTGTTAATTAGCGTTTTTTTTGCCCTGTTGGCAGGAATAGTCGGTGAGTTGTTGGCAAGAAGCTATCTGATCAATAGCGCTTTTAACATTCCATTGCTTGGTGAAATAAATGTATCTGATTCAAATTCAGATATGTCAAGTTTTGTTATCCGAGAAGCTAAAAAAGTAGTAGTTGAACAAAATGATAAAACGGCAGAGACCGCCAATGCAGTCAGCGGCAGCATCGTCGGAATATTTAAAAAAAAGAATCCTGGAGTGGATAAAAATTTTGATTTAGTTAATTATTACAACAACCAAGAGTTACTGGGTCAGGGATTGATTATTACGAGCGACGGTTGGATTGTGACAAACTCCTCTTTTATCGCAGAGAAACCAGATTCTTACAAAAATTATGTCGTGGTGGCTAAAGATAAAAAGAGTTATCAAATCGACAAGGTGATTACTGATAAGCTGACAAAATTTTATTTTATCCACATCTCAGCCAAAGATTTACCAGTCAGAAAATTTGCAGAACCGCAAGATATTAAAAATGGACAAATAATCCTTTCGGTAAGCAAAGATTCGTCCGTCATTTTAACATCCCTTGTTAACGGTAAAAAATCTAATGATTTGATTGGTTTTTCTGATAAATTTAATGATAATCTGGTATTGTCAGATAATTTGAGTAAAGAGTGGCGTGGGCCAGCCATCTTTAATTTGAGGGGTGATATTGTCGGCTTAGTTAATGAGGATGGCAAGGTAGAATCTTTTACCCATCTTAATTCTGCCATTTCTTCTATTTTCAAGAACAAAGAAATAAAGAGGGCAAGTTTGGGATTGTATTATGTAAGTGTGGAAAATTTGTCTGATGTTAAAACTTTAAAAGATAACAAGGCTAGCCTGCCAAGCAAAGGCGCCGTGATTACAAAAGGGGAAGAGGGCGTCGCAATCCTTAAGGGTAGTCCAGCAGAAGTGGCAGGTTTTAAAGAAGGCGATGTCATCACTTTTGTAGAAAATATTGAATTAAATCAGCTTATAAATCTAACCGACGCGGTTCATGAATATATTCCTGGGGATAAAGTGAATATCACCTTTTTGCGTCAAGGAGAAGAAAAAGAAGTTGAGGTTGTGTTGGGGCAATTAAAATAAATTAAAGAGTATCGGTAAATTTTATTTTTTGCCGTAGCTCCCGTGAGGGGGTTACGGCAATTTTTTATGTTAAAAAAATCAAAAGATTATGGAAAAATAAGAAGCGAAAGGCTTTTTATTTTTGGAATAAAATGGTATAATTAAATAAGAAAATAAATAATTTTTTTCAGTAAAAATTTGATAAATTATCAAAATCATGAAAATAAAATCAATCAGACAAATCAAGAATTTAGCCAGTAAAAAAATTCTCTTGAGAGCTGATTTTAATGTGCCGATCGCAAATGGCAAGGTTAAAGAAGATTACAAATTAATCAAGGGTTTGCCGATAATACGTTACTTGATCCGTTACGGGGCAAAGATAGTAATAGTGACTCATATGAGTAATGAGAAACTTAGCACTCAGCCGGTAGCAAAGAGGCTGGCTAAAATTTTAGGATACCCGGTCAAATTTGTCCCTTATTGCATCGGTGAAAAGGTTGATTTATCAGTAGATAAATTGAAAAGCAAGCAGATCTTATTCCTGCAAAATTTAAGATTTCAGAGAGAGGAGGAAACTAATGATAAAAAGTTCGCAAAAGAACTGGCAAGGCCATTCGATATTTACATAAATGATGCATTTGGTGTCAGCCATCGAGACCATGCTTCGATTGGCGCAATAAAAAAATTCATTCCAAGCTTTGCCGGTTTTACAGTTGAGGAAGAGGTTGTCAACTTGAATAAGGCATTGAAACCTAAAAAGCCTTTAACTGTGATTATCGGGGGAGCAAAAATTTCCACCAAGGTGCCGATTATAAAAAACTTTATCGACAAAGCTGAATATATTTTAATCGGCGGAGCGATAGCAAATGATTTTTTGAAATCATTAGGTTATCAGGTGGGGAAGTCTTTGGTGGGGAGCGACGAAAAAATGATAAAAACCGTTATAAAATTATATAAAAAAGGCGGGAATAAGAAAATTATTTTGCCCCTAGATTTTGTTGTTAGCAAAAAAAAGGATGGCAGTGGTAGATTATTTATTCGCTCAGTCATTGCCGTTGAACAGGATGATATCATATTGGATATCGGACCCAAGACAATCAGCTTTTATAGCCAGTTCATTAAAAAAGCTAATACCATCGTTTGGAATGGTCCGATGGGAATGTTTGAAAATGAAAAGTTTAAGCATGGCACGATGGCAATCGCTAAAATAGTGGCCGCTCGTTCAAAGGGTCAGGCTTTCGGAATTGCAGGGGGAGGGGAGACAGTGGAAGCGCTCAAATTATCAAAGATGTTCGATTATGTCGACTGGGTGTCAACCGGAGGTGGAGCGATGCTTGATTATTTAGGCGGCGCAAAAATGCCAGGATTGAAAGGAATTGTAAAAAAATAAAATTTATAAATTAACTTTAAAACTTTTAACTTTCAACTTTCAACATTTAACTAAATTGTATGCCTAAAATAAAAAATATTATTGCTCGAGAAATTTTGGATTCCCGTGGCAACCCGACAATTGAAACTAAAGTAGTCCTGGAAAATGGCATCAGCGCCAAGGCCAGTGTGCCTTCCGGAGCTTCTACTGGCATACATGAAGCTTGGGAGATGAGAGACGGAGATGTTAAAAGATATGAAGGACAGGGGGTCTTGAGTGCAGTTGCGAATGTAAATACCAAAATATTGAAAAAATTAAAAGGCATTGAAGTTACGGACCAAGAAAAAATTGATCGGACAATGATTGAATTAGATGGAACAGATAACAAAAATAACTTAGGTGCGAATGCAATTCTTTCTGTTTCTCTTGCTTGCGCTCGTGCTGGTGCAGAGGCTAAAAATCTCGAATTATATGAGTATATAGCTACTTCTTTCTCACTTCAAACTTCTAACTTTAAGCTTCCCACGCCTTCCTTTAATATCTTTAATGGAGGCAAGCATGCTGATACCAATTTGGATTTCCAAGAATTTATGATTTTGCCGTTGAAAGATATCAGTTTCAAGGAAAAGGTAAGAATGGGGTTTGAAATTTTTCATTCACTGAGGAAAGTTTTAAAAAAGGCCGGCTTTGATACCGATGTGGGCAATGAAGGAGGATATGCTCCAGATATCGTTTCCAGCATTCAAGCAATCGAATTAATTGTCGCTTCCATGATTACGGCAGGATACAAACCTGGTGTTGATGTTGGGTTGGGCATTGATGTGGGATCTTCCCAATTATATAACCCAGAAACAAAAAAGTATTTGTTTAAACTTGACCAAGCAAATTTTACCACCAATACATTGGTGGGGCTTTACCGAGAGTGGCTAAGAAAATTCCCGATAATCTCCATTGAGGACGGTTTGGCAGAGGATGATTGGCAGGGCTGGAAAGAGCTAACTGATGAATTGGGCAACGATATGCTATTGATCGGTGATGATCTGTTTGTTACAAATACGGCTCGTTTAAGACAGGGGTTAAAAGAAAAGGTGGCTAATGCGATTTTGATAAAGCCGAATCAAGTCGGTACGTTGACTGAGACCGTTGAATGCATTAAATTGGCACAAAAACATAACTATAAAATCATGATTTCCCACCGAAGCGGGGAAACCTGTGATGACTTTATTGCTGACCTGGCTGTGGCTGTTGGCGCAGAATATATTAAGTCTGGTTCATCAAGAGGGGAAAGATTTAAAATTTAAAATTAGAAATTGAAAATTAATAGTAAGCATAATGAAAGAATTTGAAAAACTAAAAAATAACCAAAAAAATTTACCAATGATATTAATTATCTTGGACGGTTGGGGTTTAGCAGAGCCCAGCAAAGGCAATGCAATAACGCTAGCTAATACTCCTATAATAGATAGTCTGGTGGAAAATTATCCTTTTACTCGTCTGGAAGCTTCCGCTAAATTTGTCGGTTTGCCGCCAGGTCAGGATGGCAATAGCGAGGCAGGACATATGAATATCGGTGCTGGTAGAATTGCCGAGCAAGACGTAGTAAGAATCAGTAAGAATGTCAACAATGGTACCTTTTTCAAGAATCCGGCTTTTATGGAAGCTATCCGTCATGTCGAGAAAAATAATAGTCGAATCCACCTGATGGGTATGCTGGCCAATAACATGTCGGCTCATAGCGATCCAGATCATCTTCTCGCACTGATAACTTTGTTGAAGCAAAAAGGAATTAAAAATGTTAATTTGCATTTATTTACGGACGGCCGTGATTCGCCAAAGTACTCAGCCATAAAATTAATTCATGAATTAGAAAGATCATTCACCAACGGCGAAACAGTTAATACTATAATCGGTAGATTCTTTGCCATGGATAGAAAAAAGAAGTGGCCAAGAACAGAGTTGGCATACAACGCATTGGTGTTAGAAAAAACAGATAAATGCAAAACATCAATCAATGCAGAAACTGCTATAACTGAAGCATATAACAGCGGGAAAAGTGATGAATTTATTGAGCCGTACATCATCACTCAAAATAACAAGCCTTTACCAAGAATTCAGGACAATGACAGTGTTATATTTTTTAATTTGAGGTCTGACCGAGCAAGACAAATAGCTAAGGTTTTTGTGCAGGATGATTTTAATAAAAAGAACCCAGGCGCATTCAAGCGAAAGAAAGTTTTAAAAAATTTACGCTTTGTTGCAATGACGGATTTCGGACCGGATCTGGATCATATTCTCTCCGCCTTCCCCAGTCCCGATTTAAATGAAACTTTACCGATGCAAATGGCTGGATTTAAGCAGTTATACATTGCGGAAAGTGAAAAATATGCCCACGTAACTTACTTTTTCAACGGTGGTTTTTCTGATCCAGTTGCAGGAGAGTCAAGGCAATTGGTGGAATCGCCTGATGTTAAATCATATGATGAAACGCCGGCAATGAGCTCTGAAAAATTAACTAAAGTAGTTTTAGAAAATTTGAAGATGAATAAATTTGATTTTACTGTTTTAAATTTTGCTGCACCTGACATGGTTGGTCATACTGGTAATTTAACGGCAGCAATTAAGTGTTGTGAAGAAGTGGATAAATGTTTAGGGAAAATTGCAGATGCTTATTTAGAAGCCAATGGAACATTGCTAGTTACTGCAGACCACGGCAATATAGAGGAAATGATTAATTTAAAGACAGGAGAGATTAATACCGAACATACAACTAATCAGGTGCCATTTATTATTGTAAAAAAAGATTTAAAAAATATAAAATTAAGAAATGATGGCGTCTTGGGAGATATCGCGCCCACTATAATAGAATTAGCGGGTCTAGAAAAGCCTAAAGGCATGACAAGGAAGTCATTAATTATTTAGAATTAACACTGAGGTGAATTAAAATTAAAATTTGAATTATGCTATTTGATAAAAGTTCACAATTAAAACGTCCCAAGCCGGTAATTTTAGTTATTCTGGATGGTTGGGGAATTGTTCAACCATATAGCGGTAATGCAATCAGTCAGGCAAACATCCCGAATATGAAAGAATATATCATTAAGTATCCGGCCATGACTTTGCGTGCATCCGGTGAGGCGGTCGGTTTACCATGGGGTAAAGATGGTAATAGTGAAGTGGGACATTTGAATTTAGGAATGGGAAGAATTTTATATCAGGATTTGCCCAGAATCAATAAGTCCATTAACGACAATAGCTTTTATCAAAACAAAGCTTTGCTTGGCGCTGTTAATCATGCGAAGAAAAATAAATCAAAATTGCATCTTTTGGGCCTTACTTCCAACGGATGTGTGCATGCTTCAATTGAACATCTTCAGGCCCTATTAGTGTTAGCGAAAGAAGAAGGTCTGGATCAAGTTTACATCCATGCAGTTCTGGATGGAAGAGACACGCCTTACAACAGTGCAGCCAGTTATATTAAGGATATCATTCGCACAATATCAGAATATGGCATTGGCAAGATAGTTTCTTTGTCGGGAAGATTTTACACCTTGGACCGAGATAATCATTGGGATAGAATTGAAAAATCATACCTGGCAATGGTTGGGGGGGTGGGCAATAGCGCAGAGGATGCGATATCGGCGATTGAGCAAAGTTATGGTAAAAAAATATACGATGAAGAATTTATTCCAACGATCATAAATGAGAATGGCAAGCCGGTAGCTTTGGTTGAAGAAAACGATGCGATCATCTTTTTCAATTTCCGACCTGATCGTGCCAGGCAAATCACAAAAGCTTTCGTATTGCCTGGCTTTGATAAATTTACACGAAAAGAGTATTTAAAAAATATCTTTTTTGTTTGTTTTACAGAATACGAAAAAGATTTGCCGGTAGAAATCGCCTTCCCCCCCGAAGTAATCAAAGATACGCTAGGCGAGATGATTTCGGTTGCAGGACTTAAACAGCTGAGAATTGCGGAAACTGAAAAATATGCCCACGTAACTTACTTCTTTAACGGCGGCAGAGAAACAAAATCAGAAGGAGAAACCCACGATTTAGTTCCTTCTCCTCCAGTTTCCAGCTATGATTTAAAACCGGAGATGTCTGCCTTCGAGGTGACGGATAAATTGTTAAAAGCTATCAGCGAAAATAGTTATGATTTTATTCTAGTTAACTTTGCTAATGCAGATATGGTGGGGCACACTGGGAATATCCAAGCCACGAGCCTTGCTTGTGAGGCCGTTGATAAATGTGTCGGTAAGATAGTCAAGGCAACTCTAGCAAAAGCGGGAATCGTATTAATTACAGCTGACCACGGTAACGCCGAGGCAAAATTCAATATGCAGACAGGTACTATCAGCAAGGAGCATACTGCCAACCCAGTGCCGTTTATTATTATCGGCCATGAATTTGAAGGTAGGAAAATTGGCACTCAAGATCCGATCGGTGATGATTTGAGTTTAGTCCAACCACAAGGTATTTTATCGGATGTTGCCCCAACAGTATTGAAAATTCTCGGGTTAGAAAAACCGGAAGAAATGACGGGTAGATCGTTGATTTAAATTTTAAATCATCATAATGAAAAAAGAAACATACCACATTCAAAAAGAAAAAGTAAAAATATTTTTATTTTTGCTTTTGTGTTTATTTTCTGTTATCAAGTCTATTAATGCGGTTGAATCCCCAGACGCCATCGCCATAAGAATTGAACAGAATCCGAATCATTATTCACCTACAAGGTGGTATCGAGAAAACATAAAGATCCAAGGCTCTCCTCAAGCATTATTCGTTGATGGTTATGAGGCTGTCCGTGATGGTAGAACCGTCTATGTCAATGCTGCCAACATAGCCAATAATAATTTCTATACGAATATCTATATAATTTCCTATAATCAAGACGCGCAAAATAACACTCTTGATATTTTTGGTCAGATTTTAAATAATTGGAAATTCAATATCAATATTCAGGAAACAAGTAGCTGTAAT
>Ga0076208_134_pt1 | contig 10864 bp, 9 predicted proteins | sample RifGroE2_FD_67813 | JGI IMG/M metagenome (GOLD analysis project Ga0076208, IMG submission 67813) | Parcubacteria bacterium GW2011_GWE2_38_18
TTATGAGAAATGCGCTCGATGTTAACACCGGCCTACGCTTCAACAGCGGTCAAGCCAAGGAAGAGTACGGTATTAACTTGTGCGTCGACATTAACAAGGTAGTTCATCAGGTAAGAAGATGGGCTGCCGCAAACTAGAAAGCAACAGAGGAGAAAGCTATGAAGAGAATTCTTGTAGTAACACTGGCAATCTTTGCCATCATCGTCGCATTCGGCAATGTACCTGCGCAGGCCGATGAACTGGTCTTCGCTAAGGACGGAATCTGGTACTACCACGATTCCTTTGTCAGATGCATTCCCGGTCTTGATGTATCCAAACCTGTCTTCATCGCCTGCGGAGAAGACGAAGCAAAAGGTGGCATTCCCGGAAATGCCTGGATGAGCGATGCGTCCCTCAAGGATGCACTGTCGCTCTACCTGGTTACACCTCCTTCGGCAGCTGGGGGCTACTGGACCTATAAAGTTCCGGAAGCGTTGAAAGTGGTTGACCGCGTTCGGCACAATCTCGTCCAGAACGGAAACTGGTTGCCGATCCAGAAATTCCGCGGCCAAATTCCGTATCTTCCGCCCCAGGGAGAAATGGGACCGGCCATCGTTCTTTCAACCAAGTAGTCGTTCCCGACTACACAACATGGGCAACCCCTCAAAGGTTGCCCTCTTTTTTATCCAAAAATCTTGACATATATTTAATATTATGCTATTATTAGTTATTAAATAAAAAAGAAAGATGCTTGGCTTATGCAAGAAAAAAGCTTAAAATTAAATAAGATTAATTAATTTGGTTAATCCGACGGTTATCATAAGTTTGCTTTTAATTTTTATTGGATATATTCTGTTCAGTCAGAAACTATGGATAATTTTAATTATTGCTTTGCCAATGTTAGCTTTGGGACAATTTTTGCATTTTGAAATCCGTCCCAGTTGGATTTACGAAATAAGTTTATCTGAAGTATTGCTTATCTTGTCAGCTGCAATTTTATTAGTCACAGCAATTTATAATAGAAGTTTTTTGAAAATTAAAATTGACAGAATTTTTTTTCTGCTTTTGATTTATTTGGTCATAGGTATCATTTCTTTTTACTCCATAGACAACGTCAGGTTGTTCGTCAGCGAGCTTAAAGTAATAGTTTTTAGTTTACTGGCTTATTGGCTTAGCATAAACCTGATAGATACAGTGCCAAAGATAAAAAAATTGGTGTATGGATTAGCTTTTTTAGTTTTTGTTTTGTCTATGCAAATATTTTGGGAAATTCTTCAGCTAGGTTTTTCTAGCAGATTATTTTTGGATCGTAGTTCTGTGGTAATCCCGATAGGCGCTATTGCTTTGGTTTCCGCTGTCTTGTCTTTAATACTGCCATTGTTATTGGCTTTTTATTTTTCAATGCCAAGGGAAAATAAAAATCGAGTTTTTATTTTAATTTCATTTTTGTTAGGTCTAATTGCGATCTTGTTGATTATGGCGAAAGCGGCAATTATCAGTTTATTGATCGCTCTTATATATCTATTTATAAAAATAAAACAAAAACGCTTGGCGTTAGCATTAGTTTTCGGCGCATTTATGGTGATAAGTTCTTTGGTGTTTGCGCCCTATATGAGCGGGTTGGTTGACCGAGTTGCTAATGTGTCAGTGGATAAAAATACCCAATTTAGAAAGCAGGAATACCAGATCGGTTGGAAAATCATCAGCCAACACAAGTGGTTTGGAGTCGGAATTGGTCAGCAGCCTTTATATTATCAAAAAGAATTTGGTTTTGAGTATCGCAATTTGGTTAACAATTTTTTAATGCAAAGCTTGATTGATTTAGGGTTATTCGGGTTGTTGGTTATTAGCTTGATTATAAAAAAAATAATTTTTATTGGAAAAAGTTTTAACAAATCCTTTATCTTAAAAAATCCTATTTATTACGGTTTTATTGCAAGTTTATTAGCAGCCATGGTAAATGGTTTATTTTTTGGGTAATAGTCGGTGCATTTATAAATCTATCAATTGAAAGTAGAAGTACGGAAAGCACAGCTAACCAAAATTAAATTTGAACACATGAAATTATCAGTAATTATTATAAATTACAACACTCCTCGAATGACAATCAAGGCGATCGAAACATTTAAAAAAAATGTTGAAGATTTTAATTTTGAAATTATTCTAATTGATAATAACTCACAGGAAAAAATATCAACGGAAGATGTTGATCGTCTGCAGGTAAAATTGATTCAGAATTCTAAAAACCTAGGCTTTGCCAAGGCGGTTAATCAAGGAATGGAAGTGTCAGCCGGCGATTTTGTACTATTACTCAACTCTGATGTGCTAGTAAAGAATAATTCAGTTAAGCAGATGATGGATTATTTAGAAAACAATTCTATGGCAGGCATAGTTGGTCCCTTATTTTATTATCCCAACGGTCAACACCAGCCAAGTGCAGGTAAATTTCCAAGCTTAAGCAGGGAAGTGATACGATTTTCAATGATAGGTAAAATTTTTTTTGGTGGCACGGTAATTTACAATAATTTTTTTGCAATAAAATTTTTTAAACAACCGAGCGAAGTTGACTGGCTTTCCGGCGGTTGCATGCTTGTCCGCCGGCAAGTGATCAAGCAGATAGGCTTATTAGATGAAAACTATTTCTTTGGGATAGAAGACTTTGATTATTGTTTAAGGGCAAAAAAAGTCGGTTGGAAAATAATGTTTTTGCCTAGTGCAGAAATCATTCATTATCATGGTTTTTCTTCAGGAGGCAGGCGTTCAACCTTCAGTCTGGAACTTGAAGCTGATGGAATGGATTATTTTTTAAAAAAACATTTTTTCCAGAAAAAGTTTACTCGCTTTGCGATAAAAACAATGTATTGGTCAAAAATAATAATTTTAAATTGGCTATTTGCCATTTATAAAAAATAATATGCGAGTTTTACTTGTAAATAAATTCAATTATTTGAAAGGCGGAGCGGATAAATACTTTATTGAGCTGGCAGAAACTTTAAATCAAGCTGGAGTGGAGACAGCTAAATTTTGCATGAGCGATGAGAAAAATCTGCCGGATAAGAATAATAAATATTTTTTAAGTAAAATAGATTTCAATGATTTTAAGCTTGGCGATGCATTTAAATATCTGGGCAGAATTTTATTCAGTATTGAGGCAGCAAAAAAGTTTGAATCTTTGCTGAACGATTTTAAGCCGGATATTGTTCATATTCACAATATTTATCATCAAATTTCACCATCAATTCTGAGGGTAGCCAAAAGACATAAATTGCCTGTAGTGATGCACCTTCATGATTTTAAGCTTTTGTGTCCAAATTATAAAATGTATACACAGAATCAAGTTTGCGAACGTTGCAAGGGCGGTAAATTTTTCAATTGCACTAGGTATCGCTGCTTAAAAAATTCTTATGCCAAAAGCCTATTAGCTACAATTGAAATGTAATTATTCAATTCATTGCGCCATCTGAGTTTGTAAAAAATAAGGCGATTGAATGGGGTGTTCCGGCTGAAAAAATAAGTCTTCTGCCGTATTTTATTAAACCAGAAGAATTTATTCCTAATTTTATAGCAGGAGACTATTGGTTATATTTTGGTAGGTTAGAAAGAGAAAAGGGTATCTACACCTTACTCGAGGCGATTAACAAGGCAGATATTTTTGGAAAGCTAAAAATTGTCGGTATCGGTAGTGAATTAGATCAAAAGTGGAATTATTAGGTGCAAAATATGATCAAGATTTAAAAACCTTAATTGCTCAGGCACGTGCGGTTATTGTTCCATCAGAATGGTATGAAGTTTCCGGTATTGTCAATCTTGAGGCATTGATACTGGGGAAGTTGGTTATTGCCTCAAATATCGGAGGAATTAAAGAAATAATTATTGATAATAAGACTGGTTTGTTGTTTGCACCAGGTTCTGTTAGTGAATTGGCTGAGAAATTAAAACTAGCAGCAGAAAAAGATTTGAAAGAATTAGCGATAGCGGGAAGGGAGCGCGTGGTAGTAAAGTATAATGATTGCAAAAGTTTAAAACGGCGACAATTTTATTTTTATTAGCCTTGATGTTGGTGCCTCATGTTGTTTTTGCTGACGAGGAAGATTATCCTAAATTGGCAAATTATTTCTTAAAATATTTTGATCAATCAGATTATGAGGAGCTGTATAAATGGAATCTAATTATTACCCCAGCAGAAATGGCTTATTACAATAAACCATTTTTTGAACAGTATCATAAAAAAAATAAAAACGGCATTCTTTTGGCATATGTTTATCCAGCAATGATAAACGAATATGATATCAATGAGCAAACAGGCTTGCACCACCATCTTTATACCGGGGTGGAAAATAATAATTGGTGGTTAAGGAATGAAAACGGCGAAAAGCTGGAAATTTGGTCAAACCTTTATGCGGTCAACATTACCAATAAGGCTTGGCAGGACTATAACGTAAAGTACGTAAAAGATGAAATGGATAAAAATGTCTGGGATGGCATCATGTATGACACGGTTGATTCAAGTATCACTCATTATAGCAAAAGAGGCGGTATCGATATTGATGGTGACGGAAGAAAAGATGATTCTGGTCATGTAAACCAACGTTGGCAAGAAGGGATGTCAGAACTGTTTAAGAAAACAAGGATGGCACTAGGAAATAAAAAGATAATTTTGATAAACGGAAGCTCTCTGGATAGTTATCAGCCTTACATTAATGGAAGGATGTTTGAAACCTTTCCAACTCCTTGGGAGGGTAATGGCAGCTGGTCGTCATCAATGAACCAGTATATTGTTCGGTTGCCTGCAAAAAATCTCCAAAACAATGTTTACGTTATTAATGGAAATACAAATAATACTGGCGCACAGAATGATTATAAGAAACTGAGATTCGGATTGACTAGCACCCTCCAGAGCGATGGATATTTTTCTTTCGATTACGGTGATCAATCTCATGCTCAAACCTGGTGGTATGACGAATACAACGTCAAGCTGGGCAAGGCAATTTCGAAACCATACAATTTGCTTGAGCCGAACAACAGCACGATCAAGCCTGGTTTATGGCGGCGCGATTTTGAAAACGGCGTTTCGATTGTAAACTCTACAAACAATGAGCAGCGCTTTGTTTTTAATCAAGAAGAGTTTGAAAAGATCAGGGGAACCCAGGATAAGGTTATTAATGACGGCACTAAGATCAATTGGCTCAAGCTTGGCGCTAAGGATGGGATAATACTTTTGAAAAAAAATAACAAGATTTATAATAACGGTTTTATAAATGGCAGCTTCGTTCGTGTTTTCGATAACAAAGGGGCACAGACTACCAATGGGTTTTTTGCCTACGAGGCCGGTTACCCCGGGGACACCCAGATGCTGCTTGCTGATCTGGACAATGACGGCAAACAAGAAACGATCGCTAATGGCAAGGGTCAAATTTCTGTATATAAGAATAACGCCCGCATAGCTAATTTTTATCCCTACGGTAATCAATTCAATAAAAGCATTACCATTGCCGTGGCAGACATAAATAATGATGGTCAGAAAGAAATAATTACTGGAACCGGGAAAGGAGCCGGACCGCAGGTGCGAATTTTTTCCAACAAAGGAAAACTTTTGAATGGTGGTTTTTTTGCTTATGATAAAAATTTTCGCGGCGGAGTGAATATTGCCGTGGCTGATCTGAATGGTGATGGCACCAAAGAAATTGTCACCGGCTCTGGTCCTGGCGGCAGTCCTCAGGTTAGGATATTTTCTACTTCAGGAAAATTATTGAGTGCCGGTTTCTTTGCCTATGACAAGTCTTTCCGCAGCGGAGTTAGCGTTGCAGTGGGGGATATCAATGGTGATGGTCAGCAAGAGATAATCACCAGTCCGGCTACTGGCGCAGGTCCGCAGATCAAGATTTTTAACCAGAGATTCAAACTGCTAGGCCAATTTTTTGCTTACAACAAGAATCAGCGTTCAAGCGTGAAGGTTATGACCAGTGATATGAATAAAGACAAAATCGATGAAATATTGGTCGGCACAGAAAATTTTATCAATTAATAATAAAAATAATATATGATCAATCTATTCAAAAGGCGTCATGAAAAATTTTATAAGAATAGTAAATTTCATCTTATCGCGGACGTAGTACTACTGGCAATAATCATCTTTTTGGCTGGTTCGTTGATCTTGATAAAAAATTGGCCTGAACAAAAAAATGTTTTTCTCGATTCGAAGATCATAGAGAATAGCGTGGTCAGCGGCAAAAATCAAACCATTGAAATCAGATATGCCAATAAGAACAAAGAAGAAATAACTGATGGTGAAATCAATATCTTTTTGCCTGAAAATTTTATGTTAGACAAAGCCATCCCAAATGATAATTTCAATCGAGAAACGATGAGTTTTGTGATCGGTAATTTGCCGAGTGGCGCAAACGGCTCGATAAAATTAAGCGGTACTTTTTTTGGAGAGGTTGGCACACAAGAAAAGATATCTTTTGTATTTGATTATAAAAAGAAGGGAGAGCCGTTAAATGCTTTGAACACCCTCATTTATCCGATAGAAAAATCAGCCATTGAAACAGGAATAGAAATGACAAAAGAGATGTACAGCGGTGGAGCTTCCTCACTTAAAGTGACAGTAAAAAATAATGGCGACAGTTTATCAGATGCCACCTTTCTTGGTTATGATTCTGATTTGTGGCTGGTGGAAAAAGAAGGGAAAGTTTTAGACAATATTTTTAACATAGGTGAGATCAAAGTAAATGAGCTTAAAGAAATCAATTTATTGGTTACGCCAAAAAGAGCTGAAGGGATGGTTAATTTTTCCTTAATCAGTTATTTAGAAGTAGGTAAAAATAAGCTGATTCAGCAAAAAACTGATCATGAAATTTTAGTTAAGCAACCGAAAATTTCAGTCTCATTAAACCTTAATAAATCGGTGATAAAAGATAATGAGACGGCATTTTTTACTCTGGACCTTGAAAACCAGGAGGGAAAACCAGTTACTGATTTAGCTGTGTTATTCATTTCAAAAAATAAAAATTTCAAATTAAATTCAATTTCTGTGATTGATAACCAATCTTTCAAAATCAGCGGCGGCAACAAGCTATTGATGGCTGAGTTGAAGGTAGGAGAATCCAAAAGAGTGAAGGGTTCATTCAAGCTAGAGAGAATCTCTCCTGGGTTCAATGATGAAATTTCTGTAAGCATTAATAATGCCTTCATGATTGATAAACAAAAATCTTCTGTAACTATCTCTTCATCAGGCGTAAAAGCTGCCTCTGATCTGAAAATCAGATCCTTGGGTTATTATTATGGTCCACAGGGAGATCAATTGGGAGTCGGGCCGTTGCCGCCAACTCCGGAAATTCCTACTTCATATTGGATTTTCTGGCAGGCTGATAATGCAGGCAATGAACTAAATAACCTGAATATCAGTGCACAGCTTCCAGAAAACGTCTTCTTGACCGGTAATAAAAGTTTGCTTTCCGGAGAGCTGGTGTTTGATAATAAGACCAGGAAAATCAATTGGAAAGTGCCAAATATTGATAAGGTCGGCGGGAATAATAGGGTGGGTTTTGAAATAAGCGTATTGCCACACTATAAAGATGTGGGCAAGGAATTAAATCTGCTGACCAATCTGAGGTATGAAGCATATGACGCTTTTATAAACGCAGATATAAGCGGATTATTAAAAAATATAACTACTAATCTAGAGGCTGACCCATCAACTAAAGGGAAGAGCAAAGTTGCATTATAATGGCTAATATTAAATAAAATATAATAATAATATTTAATATTAATATATTGTAATAATTCTATTGACAAAGTTATTAAAATATGCTAAGATAAACGATTCTATAATTAAACTATAACCATGGAAAAGAACAACAAAAAATCATTGATCAGTATTAAAGGGGTCAGTTTGGTGCTGCTCCTGTCAGTATTTTTATCAGCCGTAATCATGACCGCTCCGTCCGTAAAAAGTAAAAACAAAGCTTATTACTCCGGAGACGCAACCGAATATAATGGTGACATCATAATCGGTTCCACTAACATGGGTTACCTCGAATTATTTAAACTCGAGAATAATAAAATAGTCAGGAAATCAACAATAAAATCAGTGGATCCGATTTTCGGCAATACGAACGATTTTTATGACTTAGCTTTCAGTAAGGAAAATGGACAGCTGTTCGTTTACGCTGTAGACGGCAGATATTTTTATAAATACAACATCACCAATTTGAAAAACCCAGTTCAAGTTAGCAAACTGAAAGATAACTCTTGGGATTTCTTTTTGGGTGTGAATAAGGTCGGGAGTAAAGTCTTAACCACCGGCACGAAAGGCATTAAACTATGGAATGGCAACCTTCAAGTGGTTGATTCCTTCGACCAAAAGAGTAAATTTCAATACAATTTAACTTTTGACGATAAGGCGAATTATATTTTTAATACTGATAAAAGCAAGTTTACAATATTTGATACAGGCATTAGAAAAATTATTTCTGAAATTTCAATTTTTACCAGGGAAGATCATATCAGGAAATCATTTTATGATGCAATTGACGGTAAAATATATCTAGCTGATGATGAAAAAGTACTCCAGATGAATTATGGCGGCAAATTAATTACTACCTATGCTCATGGTTCGAGATTCGGCTATGATGTAGCTGGTGTGTACGGTAGTCCTTATTTGTATGTCTCGACCGGCAGGGAAGTTGTAAAAATCAACAAGGAAGGGATGAATAGAATCGGTTCAGCAAATACCATAAATCTTGGTTCAAGCGATAGTTGGTCAATGGGTCTTAATGTGGTTCGGGGTAGGGATGGAGAAAGGGTGGTAGTATTTAATAATTCCAACATCTTAGTATTGAACAATGATTTAAAGAAGCTAGATTTATTCAATTCTTCAGAAGAAGATTTAAGACAGACTGAACCGTTGAGCTTAGGTGTGGACAAAAACAGAGCAGCTGCCAATTCACAAGTGTTGCTTCACGGTACGGGTTTTGGTTTTAATGAAGATTTAACCATTAACTTCGGTAATTTAAAATCAACTGTTAAAACTGATAAATCTGGAAAATTCGAAAGAATTATTACTGTTCCATCTTTGTTGCCTGGAATGGCAGATATCAAGGTAACAGGCAATTCTTCAAAGTTAACTTATAGTACCAGTTTCAGAATTGAATAAGATAAATTAAAAAAATGAAAATATATTTCATCGGACAAAAGGGAATACCAGCAAGATCCGGCGGCGTTGAAAAACACGTTGAGGATTTGGCTACCCACCTGGCCGATGCCAAGCATGATGTATACGTATACACCAGGCCGAATTATACCCCGACTGAACTGAAAGAATATAAAGGAATTAAGCTGATTAGTTTACCAACTATACGGACTAAGCACTTGGATGCGATCTCTCATACTTTCAGGGCCTGCTTTCTGGTTAATTAAAATATTAAGACCGGAGGTGCCGATTATTTCAACTTTCCATACTAGATGCTATATCCATAAAAAGTGGGGATTCTTTGCCAGGCTATATTTAAAATTTGGTGAATTTATGGCCTGTACTTTCGCAGATGTCACCACTACGGTTTCTAAGTCGTTAACTTCTTATGCAAAGGAAAAATACCATGCTCAGGCAGTTTATATACCAAACGGAGTTAGCCTGCCAGAAAAACTTCCTACCAAGGAGATAAAAAAATGGGGCTTGGAAAAAGGAAATTATATCGTGGCAGTCTCCAGGCTGGTCCGTCACAAAGGCGTTCATTACTTGATTGATGCTTATAAGCAGCTGACTACAGAAAAGAAATTAGTGATAGTAGGTGATGGTTCATTTACAGAAGATTACGTACAGGAATTAAAGCAGATGGTCGGTGATAATAAAAATATCATTTTTACCGGCAGCCAATCAGGCGAGATATTGAATGAATTATTCTCCAACGCATATCTGTTCGTTCAGCCATCCGAATCGGAAGGCTTGTCTATCGCTTTGCTCGAAGCGATGTCGTACGAGAATGCAGTTTTGATCAGTGATATCCCAGAAAATTTGGAAGCGGCTGAAGATGTTGGTTTTTCTTTTAAGGATCGTGACGTTGATGATCTTAAAGAGAAACTATCTTACTTATTGAAAAATCCTGAATTAGTTGAAGTAAATGGACGAATGGGCAGAGATAGAGTTGATACACATTATAGCTGGAAAAACATTAGCAAAGATATAGTTGCTGTTTATAACAAAGTGATTATTGAAAAAAAGGCTACTGTTTCTTCCAGATTCAATTTAGTAAAAAAATTTACTAGCCTATTTTAATTTTTATAATTATCATCTATTTAAGCTGAGCTAGAATTTTATTTCTAGCTTTCTCAAGGAGATGAACTTTAAGCTCTTTTTTAAAACAAAGACTTTTGTCTTTAATATAATGCGATGTTTGGTTGCTAACCCTAACCCTCATAAATTTGAGGCACTCACAATGAGAGGAGAATGAGATGAAAAACATGAGAACGTCCGGAATCGGACAGGCTGTACTTGCAGCTTTGATGCTGGTAGCGATGATGATTGCAGGTTGTGGTGGCGGTGGTGGCTCGGAGAATACGCCTTCCACCTCTACAGGAAGTAAGAAGCTCACTCTGGCAGTTAAGCCGGGGGCGTTTGAATTACGGAATGGTGTTGACGGTAAATACGCTGTTATTACCTTCAATCATCTGTCCAGCGGGCGAATTGACCGTACACTTCCTCTGCCACATCCGAATCCGACCTATCCTATGACTGTCCAGCCCGAAATGGGATACAATCAGATCGAGGTCAGATATCCGGGCGTGTCCGTGCCTGAGTTGACTGTCAACTTTATCCCTCTGGGTGGCACAGCAAAGAGTGCTCAACCGTCATACAATGCGGATGCCGCCGTTGCTGCTTCCCCCA
>Ga0076208_136_pt1 | contig 8817 bp, 8 predicted proteins | sample RifGroE2_FD_67813 | JGI IMG/M metagenome (GOLD analysis project Ga0076208, IMG submission 67813) | Parcubacteria bacterium GW2011_GWE2_38_18
AATCTTCCAGTGGCCCTTGATTCTCTTCCCTATCCATATAGTATTTATGGAATTGATTATTGACCCTGTCTGCGCAATGCTTTTTGAAGCCGAAACTGAAGACAAAAAAATAATGACCTTCCCACCTAGAGATTCTAAGAAATCGATTTTTGATAAGAAATTAATCATAATAGGTCTGCTTCAGGGGTTTGCCATTCTTGCCGTTACCTTGGCGATGTACCGCTATTTAGTAAATTCCGGCAGAACAGCGGATGAAGTCCGAGCCATAACTTTTTCAACTTTGATTTTTTCCAACCTGATGTTGATCTTGACCAACCGTTCTTGGAGCACGGTAATTGCAAAAACAATTTTTCAAAAAAATATAGTTCTATGGTGGATATTCAGCATCGCCTTGATTATTTTATTTACTGTGCTGAATATCCCGTTCCTCAGCAAGCTATTCAGTTTCGCACCGATTTATACGATGGATATCCTGTTAGCCTTTGCCGCCGGGGTGGTCAGTATAATCTGGTTCGAGATTGTAAAATATTTCAAACTTTTTCTCAAATAAAAAAAGGCTTATGGGGTGATCATAAGCCTTGTCATTATTATCCGTTGTAGTGCTCCAGTATTCTGCATGATTCATCGGAATTGCGTTCAATCGCGGTGCAGATGCCGATAGAGTGTAGCTCCGGGGAAATAATCTCGTTAAAATAACGCCTTGCTTGATTCAGGTTGGATATCCCACCTGCGAGGATTAATCTGCAATTGGTGCCTTCCACGGCTCTTGCCACTTCATAATTCTTCTGCCAGGCGAATCTGGATATTTCACCACCCGACATTGACCCTCCGTAGTTTACGTTTTTGAGACCGTATAAAGGGCTGAGCTTTTCCAGCGCTGGATCAAGAAGACCCATAGAGATTGAATTGATTCCATGCAGGATATCATAATATATTGCTGCTTCAGCGAGCATTTCGGTAGGGTGGAAAAAACTGTATTTAAGACTGTGGATATCATCCGGGAACTCTTCTTTGGCGACTTTTCCAAGCCTCATTATGCGAGGAAGATTCTTGCGTATATCATCTGTGGTGTTACCACAAGAACCGTTCCAGTCGGCACCGATGAAGTATTTCCCCATGATTTTTTTGAAGATGCCATACGCCTCTACCCCCTGTTGAATTGCCTCGGTGTCGCCGTATTTGCCAAACTGTACATAGATTGACGGCATCACCTTGTAACCGAGCAAAGAGGCGATTAAGCACATGAAGGCGTTGTAGTAAGCACCTGCGTTGGTAAGCGCGACAGCATTGACCATTGAGTCATGTTTGTACTTCTTTACATATTGGAATGCTGTCCACGGTTTCCAAGGAACAACATTTCCAATATGGCCAAATCTTGTGGAAGACTTTGCCAGGTTGGTGGTTCTTGTTTCCTTAATCACTTCCATGACCTTACTGTACCCCGGCGTAAGAATCCTTTTTGAATGGAAGCCCATGCCTTGGTTGGTGATCGAAGTGGTTACGATCGGACTGATAAACTTACCCTTTAATTCCATCTGTGACCCCCCTTATTTCATTTTAACCGGAAAATACATCATCATTCCGGCCCAGGTATTGATTACTTACCCCGTAGTTATAGACGAGCATCGAAATATATACTTTTCAAATAAGCATAATAAAAGGTACAAACCGCCCCACTTTTTTTGGTTGAGCAAATTTGTTTAAATTACAGCAAATTAAATGAGTTAAGTCAAAAAAATACGCCTGGTTAAAACCAGGCGTATTTTGAATGACAAGTTATATTTTTGTATATTTCCTGACAGCAATCAAGCTGGCTATCATATTGATGGCGACTGCAACGATGAACTCGGCCCCGAAGATGAGTAAGAAGTTTTTGTTGAAGTAGCTTAGGATATTGAAGTTGTAGCCGGCGAAAAAGGCTTCCAGATATGGCTGTAGGATGGTTAAGAATGGATAAAATATCGCCATGGTAATCGATAGGCCGATTAAGGTGTAAAAGACGCTGGAGATAAGGAAGGGCGCTCTGATGAACCAATTTGTAGCCCCTACAAGCCTCATCACCTTGATTTCTCTCTGATGTGTGTAAATTGTCACTCTGATTGAGTTATATACCACTAAAATGGTCACAAGGACAAAAATAAGGCTTACAACCAGACCGACCTCATTGATTTTGCCGGTTATCGCATTGATTTTTGCAAGCATTGTTTTGGGGTTGTCAAAGTTTTTTGATTCAATAATATCGTTGTTTATCTGATCCAGCTCATTGGTCAACTCTTCATACTGCTCGATATTCTTGGGCTTGATTATGATTGTTGCATTCAATGGATTCTTATTCAATTCTCTCAAGGCTTGCAGTATTTCCGGATTATTACGGTGGCTATCTTTAAAAGATTCCAAGGCCTCGGCTTTCGAAATGTAGGCCGCATCTTTTACTTTATCAAAATTGCTGATTTCTGTTTTAAGAGCAATTATTTCATTTTCCGGCGCATCGCTTTTGACATACAAATTGATATCAATTTTTTCCTTGATTGAATTTATAGCCGATTTGGTAATGATTTGAACCGACAAAAGGACATTGATTAAAAACAAGGCCAAAACTAAAATCACCACCGTGACCAAGGATAACCAGAAATTTCTAAAAATGTCTTGAATGCTAAATTTAATTGCCCGAAAAAATGAAATTATGAACATAGAAATTTAATTTTCAATTTCTAATTTTATATTTTCAATGTAATGAAAATCAGATTTTGAAAAATTAATGAATTGAAAAATTGTTTAGAAATTGAAAATTGAAAATTATAAAATTTAAAGTATATACTTCCCCACTGCTTGGTCGCTTACGACCTTGCCTGTTTCAATGGTGATCACTCTCTTTTTTAGACGGTTTACTATTTCACGATTGTGGGTAACTAATACAACGGTCGTACCGAATTTGTTAATTTTTAATAATAGTTCAATAATTTCATCTGCGTTAATTGAGTCTAGATTGCCGGTAGGCTCATCTGCCAAAAGTATTTTTGGTCGATGAACTAATGCCCTAGCAATTGCTGCTCTTTGCTGTTCTCCGCCGGAGACTTCGTGCGGGTAACGGTTGATCTTATTTTCCAGTCCAACAATTTTTAAAACTTGTGGTACGATTGCGCTGATTTTCTTTGGCGGTTGCCCGCAAACTTGAAGGGCAAAAGCGACATTTTCTTGCAGTGTTTTCTTGGGCAGCAATTTAAAGTCTTGAAAAATAACTCCGATCTGCCTTCTTAGAGTTGGGATTTCACTTTTTTTAATATGAGTAATGTCCCAGCCGCCAACTACAATCTGTCCTTCATCTATTTTTTCTTCACAAATAAGAGATTTTATCAGTGTAGTTTTCCCAGTCCCTGATTGTCCGACAACCGAAACAAATTCACCCGGTAGAATATGGAGGTTAATCTTGTCCAAGGCTTTGATATCAGGTGGATAAACTTTTGAAGCATTGATAAATTTAATCATATATTTATTATTGAATATTAGATAGACCGAAGTCGATTAATTCTTTTGTTTCACTGAAGCTTTCAGTGCGAGTGGGAGTTCCTAAGGTCACTACGATTACTTTATTATTTTCGTTTTCTGCTTTAGTCATCAGGCAGTATTTAGCCTCGTGTAAATAGCCGGTTTTACTGCCAGTAACTTTGATTCCGTTTGAAGAAATCAAGGGATTAGTATTTTTTATATAATGAGGAATTTTAGTATTGATTGTGGTGAAATTATAAGTTCTGGTCTTGGAAGCTTTTTCAATGATTGGATTAGCCAACACCTTGCTACTTATTAATGCATAATCCTGAGCTGAACTAATGTTTTCAGGAGCTAGACCTGTCGGCTCTACAAAATTTGCAGAATTTGCACCAATTTCTTTGGCTGCCTGATTCATTCTAGCAATGAATTCATCTCTGGTCAGACCACTTACGCGAACAAGAGATTCGACCGCGTTATTGGCCGAACCGACCAGGGCGGAGTAAAACAAATCCTCAATAGTCATGGTTTCCCCATCGGCTACTTTCAAACGTGCAATTTCCCATTTATTGGCATATTTATAATTATATTCTTCATCTGCCGTCTTGTAGCTGACAACTTCTTTGAAATTAGGATTGGTATCAAGAAAAACTTTTGCGCTGACCATTTTAGTCAAGCTGGCGATTGGTAGGCTGGTGGTAGAATTTTTTGCCCAAATTATTTTACCGGAATTTGCATTAAGTATTACTGCAGAGGGAGAATTAATGTTTAAACCAGGGACCAATCCTTTTGCCGGCACCCCCAAAACCTTGCCATCTACAGGCGCGATATATAGAGGTAGGATATTTATTTTTACAGTTCCCTCCCCCAAGGAAGCAATTTTACTGAACGCTGTTTTTTCCAGGTCAACCACTCTGTCCGGATGGATATCACGATTCGGACCATAGTCATTAATTTCGACATCAACAAATTTTTCCGGTTTCAAAGAATTAAAAATTCTTAAACGTGAGCCCTTGGGGAAATCGGGTGAAGCGGCATAGTTCCCTTTCTTATAAGCGTACCAACTTGCTTGACCATTTCCAAGAATCTGTGGATATTCAAATACCGCGATGCGTGCGTATGGAAGATAAATTAATGAGCGGACAAACTTTTCACTTGGGTAATCTTTGGTTGGCAAAGGACGCCAGCTGTTATAATTTTTGTCATAAAAAAATACCTGTTTGACATTGTCTGAAGCTTTTTGATATTTAAAATCAATATAAAAAGGATGGTTAAGATATTCAATCTCCAGGGAAGATCTATCTTCTCATTCAATTCAATCGCCTCAATCTGCGTTGCCTCATTCAAAGTGCCAGGATCCAGTGAGAGCTTAAGGTTATCGGCAAAGGCTTTTACAGTATAGCCTTTGATTATAGTCGCTTGATCAACATTGATTGAAAAATTTTGATTCGGGACAGCGGTTATTTCACCTTGGGAGCTCGTTAACTCCGTAGCAATTGACGCTAGCGGGCTGTTTAATGCTAATACTGCTAATAGAGTTGTTATGAATTTTATTTTTTGACTTATGGTGTGTAACATTTTATAATTATAACATAAAAAAACAGTCCCGCGAAGCATTTTAAAATTTGCTTATATTGCATTGTAATTTTGCGCCTAATGCGCATCCGCCTCGGGCGGAGGTAGAGCAACGGTATCCCGCCTAAATTCGCCGAGATAGCTCAATTGGTAGAGCAACGGTATCGTAAACCGTAGGTCGTGGGTTCGAATCCCATTCTCGGCTCATATAATTGAAATAAACTATGCTTAAAGATTCTATTGATTCAACGGCGGATAAACTCCAACCGTAGGTTACCAGTTCGATTCTGGTAGGTGGCTCACACAAACTGATTTTTAAGGCGGATAAACTCCAACATGGGTTCGCCTGCCTGCCGGTAGGCAGAAATCCCATTCTCGCCTCATTCAAAAAAATAAGGTATAAAACCTTATTTTTTAATTGACCAAACTTATGACCCATCTATCATTAATGCTTTGATTTCCAAATAATTTTTTTATGGCCTGTTCTTTTGCTAGTACTGAAATATCTTGAGAGCTTAAGGTTGAAATAACTTCCGAACTGCTATAAAGATTTGCTTTGATATCTTGATAGCTATAATAATCCACCATACCTTCGGCAGTGATAATTGCGGGAACCGGAGTAAATTGATTTATTTTTCTGGCTATTTGATTGTCAGGCGAAAAAGAGAACAGATAAATAAAAAAGATTAAATAAACTGAGACTAATACGATCGGGATAATCAACAAGTGCTTAAAATAGTTCAAAAGAAATTCTGTATTGATAAAAATGTTTTTTGTTGGTTTTTTATTTGTCTGCACTGGTTTTTTTGGTGTGGATGTCTTTGGTTTTTTCTGTTTATTTACGGTGACCTGTTTTTTTTCTTTAATCTTGGTAGGCGAGGCTATAATCGGCTTGGCTAGTTGTTTGTCTATGCTTTTTAACGATTTATTTTTTTCATTAATAAAATTAAGGACTATTTCACGGTTCTTTGATACTTCATCATCGATTTGAATCACTTTCTTTGTCATCAAGGTCATTTAAAAAAATAACGAAGCCATTGCTCAGGGTTGCTGGCGGGCTTTGGTTTGGATTTTTCCAAGCCAGGGATATTAAAAATTTGTTTTTCAGGCTGTAGTAGTTCTTCCTCTTTTTTTACAGAAGGGTCATTTTTTACAATAGCGACAGACTCGCCTTCTTTTTTCAAACCAAGATTCATTCGCGCTTGTTCTTCGGCAAACTGATCGGATTCAAGATATTTGATCAGCTTTTGCAGATCGGTATTTTTCTTTTCGATTTCTTGAATTTCTTTATCCAGTTGGCTGATTTCATTATTGATTCGGTATCTGCGGCTTAAGTTTTTGGCTAAGGGAATACTGATTGCGACCAACAAAACAAGTCCGATCACAGTCAGAACTGATTGCTTGAAAAGAAAAGATAGAAAAAAATTATTTTTATTTTTTATTATCATGAGATTTTTTTTCATTATATCATAAACAAAAAAATAAAAGAATCATCAAAGCGGATGATTCTTTTATTTTTTTGAATTTTATCTTGTTTTTGGAGTGACAAAAAAACCCATATATTTACCAAGCATCAATCTGGTTTGGGCTTCAATGCCAGGAATTGAGCCGAAGGTAATTATGCTGATAGGCAGGATTAACCATTGGAGAACCATGGTAATGCTTTTCCAAAAGCCATAATTCTTCGGTCTTGGGGGTAATAAAAGCGTCGAGATAACAGCGGAAAGCACCATGCCTAACATGGCAACGGTCATTAAAGTCCTGGTGATGTTCGGAAGATTGCCTGATAGTACGGTCGAATTGAAGGCATCACCGCCTAGCAACATAGGCATCCAGCCGATCACAGCAATGATTAAAGCATTGGTCGCCCAGGAATGGAAGCCGTATAATTGGACGAATATCAAACCGAACATCTTTCCTTTCGGCATCGTTTTGTAATTTTTTATAAAGTTGAATATCAGATATGGGATATTTTCAACCCCCCAACCCCAGCGACGTTGCTGCTTATACAAAGTGGTAGCGGTTTTTGAAAAGCTTTCATCCATCGTGGTGTCCATGGATACCGGGAAATAAAGCGGTTCAACTCGATAGTCGCCTTTGTAAAAGCAAAGGCAATGCCAGAAGATTCTTGAATCTTCACTGACCATTTTGGTTGACCAAAAACCGACATCAACCAAAGCCCTCCAAGTCATCGAATGAGAGGAGTAAGTTGCGAGCTTTTCTTGTCGGATCTGTTGCATCATCTGCCAAAAGGTGTTGGAAGAAGCAGCTACTCTTGAATAAAAAGGCGCTTGCCAGATATTGTTGAAATACAATGGTATTGGTTGGTAACTTGCCCTATAAGGATTGTCAACAGTCAAAAAAACATAAGTTAATTTTGCGAAATAGCCTTGATAAACTATCGTGTCGATATCAAAGATACTGACCAAGATCTTGTCATAATCGAAATTGTATTTATCAATAATCTTTTTCTTGACTTCGATTGCCGCCCAAGCCTGATTTGCGCCTTTCCCCTTTATCTCTCCTTCAATTCCATCCGGGTGCACCGTATAAATGAAATGTTTGAATTTATGACCGTATTCTTGCTCGATTGCCTTGGCTCTTGCCAGCCCTGCTTCGCCGGATCTGCCTTCTATGGCAAGAACGACAATCATCTGTTCGGTTGGAAAACCGTCTTGTAAGATTGAGTTGATACAGGAGCGTATGATTTCCAAATCTTCAAAAGCAGTCGGCAAGACGATTAATTGATGAATTTCTTTCCAGTCTGGCCTACCTGATGGACTATTGAAGTTTCTCAATTTCTCATTCCAATCTACTTTGATGTTATCTTTAAGTTTACGGTAACTGACAACTAAATGAATACCTAAATACATGACTAATAGCAGCCAATAAACATCGAAAGCCAATAAAAAGTAGGCAATGTATACTGGAGTGTAATAAGATAATATTATTAACAATAACAGTGTACTCCAAGATAAAAATCCTGGTAAAATTTCTAATATTCGATAAATTTTACGATCACGACCGTTAAGTTCGGTTGCTTTGCCAATTTTTAAATAGTCCATTGTAGGTATTGTTTCTAAATAATGAGGCTATAAGGCTTAGTTAAGCCTATTTTTGAATAAATAATTTCCACTAAAGTAAAGAATATACAGAAAAATGCTGAATATCATTAAATTAAGCAAATTTCCGCTTTCGGTAAAGTATAGCATCAAATTTTTGTATAAAGCAACCGGGTAAATGAAAATTTCCCAGCTGTTCCATCTGTTCAATAAGCCGATCAAGAAACCTAGCGCAATGATAGGGATAATCAGAAAAATGAAAAGATTAGCAATTAATTTGCCAAAAATATTTTTAATCAAATTTTTCATCTGATTAATCAATAAGACAAAAGTCACCCAGCCGATTGCTGAATAGGTGAAAAAAAATAAGCTCATCCAGGCATTCTGTTCACAAACTTGAAATTTTGCATCCCGGGGGCAATAGTCGATCAAGTGTCTGACTTCGCTAATGATGTAGGCAGTGTTGGGAATGAAAAGCAGCCAAAACAAAAATAGCAACACCGCCATCAATTTTTGACCTATAGTTCTTAGGCCATTTTTTTGCCAATACTTTATCAGCAGATAACACATGACAAAAGGTACAACAATTAAAAATAAATTCCAAATTATTGTAACAACTTGGTAATTATTGATTTTTAAATGATAGAGCCAGCGGTCATCTTGAAAAAAATTATCTACGCTGTATTTTGATGAG
>Ga0076208_123_pt1 | contig 8404 bp, 11 predicted proteins | sample RifGroE2_FD_67813 | JGI IMG/M metagenome (GOLD analysis project Ga0076208, IMG submission 67813) | Parcubacteria bacterium GW2011_GWE2_38_18
TAGCAGAACTTGAATATAAACCTTAAACCATAATATGAGGCATAGAAATAAAAATAAGATTTTAGACAGAGAAAAAGCACCAAGAGAGCTGATGTTACGTAACTTAGCTTCCAGTATTTTAATATACGAAAAAGTAAAAACTACTGAAGCCAAGGCTAAGGTTGTCAGATCATTGCTAGAAAAGATGATTACAGTTGCAAAGAAAGGTGACTTGAATGCTCGCAGACAGCTGATTGAAACTTTGCCCCAAAAAATGGCGATCAAAAAATCTATGGATGTTTTAGGAGAAAGATACAAAGATAGAGATGGTGGCTATTCCAGAATTATCAAGCTTGGCACCAGAAAAGGCGACGGAGCTGAAATGGTTCAAATTGAATTAGTATAAATTAAATCGGATCAATATGAATAAAATAGAAAGAACAATGCATAAGTTTGACGCAGAAGGAATCTCTGTTGGACGTTTAGCTACTCAAATCGCTACTATTCTAAGAGGCAAGAACAAGCCGGAATACCAACCGCATATTGATGCTGGTGATATTGTTGAGGTAAAGAATATCGAAAAGCTTAAATTTACCGGTAAAAAAATCGAACAGAAAAAATATTTTCATTACTCTGGTTACCCGGGCGGTTTGAAAGAAACCAAGATTGCGGATTTACAAAAAAAGAAACCAGCCGACATCTTATACCGCGCAGTTCGAGAAATGTTACCTCCAACCAGATTGCGAACCGGTATGTTAAAAAGATTAATAATTAGATAATTTTAAAAATATCCATGACAACAGCGACCAAAACTAAAACTGAATCCAAAAAAACAGCTGAAGAACCAAAGTTCAAGGGTAGATTTATCAGTGCTACCGGAAAAAGAAAATCAGCAATTGCCCAAGTCAGACTTTATAAGAACGGCGAAGGCCTTGTTTTAGTAAACCAAATGACTGCCGATGATTATCTGACTCCAGCTCTAGCAACCATCGCGACTACATCATTAAGATTAACCGGACATACCAAAGATTTGAATTTTTCAATCATCGTCAATGGCGGTGGTAAGAAAGGCCAAGCTGATGCGATCAGACACGGCATTTCAAAGGCTTTGTTAGAACTTGAAGAAACTTTAAGACCATCAATGAAAGCCAAGGGCCTGTTAACCAGAGACGCAAGAATCAAAGAAAGAAAGAAGCCAGGTTTGAAAAAAGCCAGAAAAGCGCCACAGTGGGCAAAACGTTAAACTCAATATTCCGTTTGAATATAGCAATAACAAAAAATCCTCTATTATTAGAGGATTTTTTGTTATTCGCACAATGTTTGTGCATATATTGATTATTATGCACTATTTATGATATAATTTATGCATAATAATATATCACACGTATGTATCAATTTGATAAACCTTATAATGATTTACCCCTATTGCCGCCATGTGTTGATTTCGATGACGTATCTTTATTGAAATTAGTCAATAAAGCAAATAATTCACTATATGAATTAAAGGGTATTGCAAACGTATTGCCAAATCGTTTTATATTAATATCGCCACTTACGGTGCGAGAAGCAGTTTCTAGTAGTGGAATAGAAAATATCAACACTACGGTTTCTGAAGCTCTAAAGGCAGACGTAATTTATGAACAAACAGAACAGAGAGGCGCTGAAAAAGAAATTTTGAGATATAGAGATGCTCTAATGAGCGGTTTCCTTATGTTGACAGAAAAGGGATTTTTAAATTTAAATAGCTTTATTAAAATTCAATCAATACTTGAGCCGAATAAGCCAGGGGTTAGAAAAATTCCTGGTACGTCTATTAAAAATTCAGTAACAAAACAGACAATATATACTCCCCCGGAGGGTTTTGATGTAATAATGGATAAGCTGAAAAACTTTGACAATTATTTTAATGATAAAGATGGCTTTAATGAAATAGATCCATTAATTAGGATGGCGGTCATGCATTATCAATTTGAAGCAATACATCCGTTTCATGATGGTAATGGACGAACCGGCAGAATTGCAATGATCTTATATTTGGTGCTCACCGAAAGACTGGAACTTCCAATTTTATTCCTAAGTAAATACATTTTAGAGAACAGAGACGAATATTATGCAAGATTGAATGCCGTTACAACGAAAAATGAATGGAAAGAATGGGTTTACTATATTCTAAAGGGTGTAGACATGCAAGCACAAGAAACTCGGTTAAAGATTTTGGAAATCAAAAAATTAATAAATGAAACTAAAGAAATTGCAATGGTAAACAATTTAACATTATCTCAAGAAATGATTAATTATTTATTTTCAAACTCCTTTTATTCTCAAAAAAAAATGGTGGAAAATCTACATGTACACAGAAATACTTCTGCACGATATTTTCAGGAATTAGAAAATGTCAAAATTTTATCTAAGTTTAAATATAAACAAGCAAGCATTTATTATAATGAAAAGTTTCTAAACATTTTATCTTATTAAATTATATGCAAAAAGAAAAATGTAAAAAATGTGGTAGTGAAAACATCGTGATGGTAGAATACGATCCGATGTCACCGGAGCATTATGATGGCATCAGTGAGATCAGGTGTCTGGCATGCGGCACACGCATCGGTCGTTGGTCTGGCAGAGAATTACAGGAAGGGGAACTGGAGAAAAGATATGGGGGAAAATAAAATAAGCCAAACAAAATCACTATCTACAAATGTAAATTTTGCTTACAAAGTTTTGGTATATTATAAATAAACGATATGGTAATCGATATAGAGCTTACATTGAATAGATTCGGGCTTGGTAAGATTTCTGAAAATAAATTTCAATTCCTTTGTCTGAGATTTTCAAAGTGGAATGTGCCTGGCAAACATTCGATTTCTTTTGAGATAAATTGGAGGGAGAAGGATAAATTAAAATAAAAATTATGGCAAACACATCTTCAAATAAAAATTTACACAAAGCCAATCAGGCCAAGAAGGATGAGTTTTATACTCAGCTTGTTGATATTGAAAAAGAGTTGAAACACTACAAGGAGCAATTTCGTGACAAAGTGGTATATTGCAATTGCGATGATCCTTTTGAAAGTAACTTTTTCAAGTATTTTGCCTCAAACTTCAATGCCTTAGGCTTAAAGAGGCTTATTGCCACAAGCTACAAGCCATCGCCGATTGCGAATACAGAATTAAAATTACAACCATCTTTGTTTGGTGATGAACCTAAGGTTATAACTAGGCAAACTGACCCAAAAGGTCGACCAAAGGCAACTGCCAACAAATTCATTATCAATGAAACTGGTGATATTAATGGAGATGGTGCTTTTGATCTGCAGGATATTGCCCAACAACTCAAGGCTAATAAAAACAATGAATGGTCGCCGCTTAAGGGTGATGGAGATTTCAGAAGTGAAGAAAGTATAGAACTCTTGAAACAAGCCGATATAGTGGTAACCAATCCACCATTTTCTTTGTTTCGTGAATATGTGTCCCAACTAATAGAGTATGAAAAAAAGTTTTTAATTATAGGCAGCTTAAACGCAATTACTTATAAGGAAGTTTTCAAATTAATTAAGAACAATAATTTATGGCTTGGTTATAATAACGGCGCAAAAACTTATTTAGTACCAGATAACTATGAACAAGATAACATTTTCGTAGGTGGAGATGGTAAAAAATATGCTAAAATGGGCAACACTGGATGGTATACAAACCTTGACATTAGCAAACGCCATGAATTACTGACGCTTTATAAAAAGTATAACCCTGAAGAATATCCAATGTATTGCAATTACAATGCGATTGAAACATCTAAAGTTTCCGATATTCCCATGGATTATGATGGATTTATTGGTGTGCCGGTTACTTTTCTGGATAAATATAATCCTGGACAATTTGAGATAATTGGATCGAGCAGAGAATTATGCACGCCAATGGCAGAAATTGCCAAAAAAGGCTCATACGTTCAGGGTGGCCCACGTTTTTATTTATCAACAAATAATGGAAAATATCTGCGTTTGTATGATCGTCTTGTTATAAAAATAAAAAAGTTGTAAGAAAATAAATTTATGAGTGAATTTGGAAAAAACAAAAATCCTTCAATGACATATATAAGTAATGCAGTCGGAAGAGATAAAAACATCCGTTATATTTCCAAGGTCTTTGACATTGAAGATTTTAAAGATTTTTATACTGATAAAATAAACAAAAAAGTTTACGAAGTTATTAGAGAAAGTGGAAGACAAGAAATCACTGCTATATATAACGAAGATACATCTAAATTTTCAATAAGAATTCAGCGTTTTTCTAAAGAATCGGGCTTACCACATTGCCAATCTTTTAGTTTTTGGGGAGGCTCATTGATTAAATTTATAAAATTCATTGAATCACTAGACGCCTTTAATTATTCTATTAAAGATAAAATCAAACTTACAGATCAACAAGTTGATGGCTTAATAGAAAGAAAAAGAAAATTACAGCAACTGATTAATGCAACAGATGATTTAAGTTCTACGGAATTTGAATATATATTTAAAAATCTAAAGACTAAAGACAAGATAGAAATTTTTAAAAAAAATCTTGATATAATGTCTAAAGTTGAAATTGAAAATTTTGAAGCAGCTATAAAACAGAAAGAGTATAAAAAAGCCATAGATGATTTTGAAAAACTACTTCAACTAGAAGAAGATGGAAATATTGTATTCGACATACAAAAACATTCAGAGTTAACAAAGTATTTTGCGGGCCAACCAGAAAAAATTTTCCAAATTTGGTTAGAAAATAATCTATGGGTTTTTGGAGTAGAGTACTACAAAAAACATAGTTTTTCTGTTATTTCGTCGGATGGTTCAAAAGCAGATTTAGTCATGGAAACGGCGGATGGATTTATCAATCTAATTGAACTAAAAAGACCAAAATTGCAATATGAGCTATTTAATTATGATTCAAGTCATAGAAATTATTATCCAACCAAAGATTTTTCTCAGTCAATTAGCCAGTGTCTAATTTATTTAAAACGGCTTGAAGAATTTAAAACAACATTAGAAAAAAATCAACAGACTAAAATATTACGACCAATGATTAAATTGATTATTGGCAGAACAAATAATTTTTCTTCTGAAGAAAAACAGGCTCTACGTTTATTAAAATCTAGCTTGCACGGAGTGGATATTATTTCTTATGATCAAATTCTTTATAATGCAAAACAAATTGTTTCTTTTTACAAACTACCATCTTAAATCTTATAAATATGAAAATTGAACTACATAAAATTTCAGTGCGTGATACAGTTGCTGGTTATAAAGACAGCTCCGAAGAGGGAGTTTCTGCTTTTGGTGGCAAATTGGATATTCGTCCAAAATATCAGCGTGAATTCGTTTATAGCGGCAAGCAACGTGATGAAGTAATAAAAACTATTAAAAATGGTTTTCCTCTTAATGTCATGTACTGGGTTAAGAAAGAAGATGGTAATTTTGAAGTCCTTGATGGACAACAACGAACAATAAGTATCGCACAATACGTAAATGGTGATTTTTCTATCGAATTCAACGGCCGCACTGCGATGTTCCATAATCTTACCAAAGAAGAACAAGAACAGATTCTTGATTATGAGCTAATGATCTATCACTGTGAAGGAACGGATAAAGAAAAACTTGATTGGTTTAAGATTATTAACATTGCCGGTGAAAAATTAACCGACCAAGAACTAAGGAATGCAGTCTACACAGGGCCATGGCTTTCGGATGCCAAATTGAAATTTAGTAAAACAAACTGTGCGGCGTACTTACTTGCAAATGACGGCGGGCAATTAATTACCGGTTCGCCTATTCGACAAGAATATTTGGAGACAGCGATTTTTTGGATTAATGAGGGCGAGATTGAAAAATATATGGCGAAGCATCAACATGATAAAAATGCGGATGAATTATGGCAATATTTTCAAGATGTATCCGCGTGGACTAGAAAAACTTTTACTAATTATCGAAAAGAAATGTCTGGCGTGAATTGGGGCGAGCTTTATAACAAATTTAAAAGTAATAAATTTAACACCGACAAACTCGAAGAAGAAGTAAAAAAATTAATGCAAGATGAAGATGTAACAAAAAAGCCTGGTATTTATCCATATGTACTAACACGTAAAGAGAGATATCTTTCTATTCGAGCATTTACACCAAACATGAAGCGAGAAGCATTCGAACGACAAAAAGGTATTTGTCCTGCATGTAAAAAAGAGTTTTCGATTTCAGAAATGGAAGCAGATCATATTAAACCTTGGCACGAAGGTGGAAAGTCTATCGCTAAAAATTGTCAGATGTTATGTAAAGAAGACAATAGAACTAAGTCTGGGAAATAAGAAACAGCAGAAAATTCAAATTAAATATAGCAATAACAACAAAATTCCAAGCAATAAAAATTTTGTTGTTTTAAATACAAACATATAGTAATATTAGACTAATTTTTGAAAAATGTTATAATTATTAATATTATAATTACCTAAATCGATTAAACAAAAGGTGAAAATTCAAACAAAAAAAAGAAACCATTACATTCCAAAAACTTATTTAGAAAAATTTTTAAACGAGGAAGATAATCTTTTTGTTTATAAAAAAGGTGAGAAATTTTTTAATAATACTACCCCCAAAGAAAGGTTATTGATTGTAAATGGTAAAAATGGATTAGATGCAGTAGGAGTAAAAAATAATTTATATATACCTGAAGGTGAGTTTAAAGATAGTAAAAATATTTTTGAAGATTTTTTTTGTGAAGAATTAGAGTCTCCCTATAGCGAATTTATAAATTATGTTGAGGCGAATTTCTTTAACGTACAAAAGATTTTAAGCAAATACCACATTTACATAATTAATTTAATTTCCTCAATGATGGTGAGAACACTTCACTATAAATCAGAAATTGAAAATATTTCTAAGGTATTTTTTCAGCATAACCAAATTATTAATTATAAATCAAATAAACATCATATTGATGAATTAAGGTCAATTGTTAAAAATGAGTTCCCCGAACTAAACATTTCAAGAATAAATGAAATTGTTGAAGACTATTTAGAAATGATAAATAAAGGTGAGTTCGAAGTTGAATTTCCGAGAAATCTCTTTATTAAACAAATGATGATGTCGATGGAGGTTCATTATAATTTACTTTCAAATATGACAATTCAATTTTTAAGAAACGATGCTCAATCTTTTTTTATTACGAGTGACAACCCAGCAGTATATTTTGTACCTAAAGGAAAGGAAAATTTTTATTATGGGTCAAAAAGCTTGGGTGGCCCTTACACTGAATTATACTTCCCGCTAAGTAAAAATTTATGTCTTTTACTAACTAGAAGAAAAATTAAGGTACTTTCAGGAATACCGCTTGATCACACAAATAAAAAAATTATTAGGGGAATAAATACAACGATTGCCCACAATTCCAAAGATTTTATTTATTCACCTTATTCGGCAGCTTTTTTAGATAAGTTTATAAAAGAAAAAATTTTATATCCATTTAAATTTTCAATTAAATAATATATAATCTTCAGAAACGATTAACAATAAGCTATAAATTTAACTATGCTAACAATACTTCTGACATCTAGTTCCAAATTTTTAAATAATGATTTAACAAAAATTTTAGGTAAACCACTGAAAGATTTTAGAATTGCTCATATCATTACCGCTTCAAAAGGGGAGGGTGTAACCGATCTGGGATACATCAATAGAACAAAGGAAATATTTAAACAAAACAACTGCGAATTTGAAGACTTGGATTTAGATGGAAAGAATGAAAATGAATTAAGAAAAATATTAAAAAAATTCGATGCGGTATTTGTAAACGGAGGCAGTACTTTTTATCTGCTCAAATCTATTAGAGAAAGTGGTTTTAATAAAGTGATAAAAGAATTATTGCCGCTAGGACTTATTTATATCGGAGCAAGCGCAGGTAGCTATGTGGCGTGCCCCACAATTGAAATGTCAACCTGGAAGCATCAAGATAAATACAATCATTATGGATTAACTGACTTTAGTGCAATGAATTTAGTGCCTTTTTTAATGTCTGTTCACTATGTTCCAGAATACGAAACATTGCTTAGGAAAAAAATTCCATTAACTAATTATCCTGTTAAAATCTTAACGGATGAACAGGCGATATTGGTCAAGAATAATGAAATTAATTTATTAGGAGGAGATGAAATTATAATTTGATATTAATTACTCTGTTTTGCTACAAATTCCGAGCAATCGGAATTTTGTTGTTTTGGGGGTAATTTTAGCTAATATCGGGGGTTGGAATTTTGTAGTTATTGCGCTATAATAAGATTAAGCTCCCAATCTGAGCTAATTTTCCATTTTATGAGCAAAAAAACAAACAAAAACATAGCCATTTATCAATCCAAGGATGGTGCTATAAAATTAAGGGCTGATTCTGAAAAGGAAACGGTCTGG
>Ga0076208_117_pt1 | contig 8175 bp, 3 predicted proteins | sample RifGroE2_FD_67813 | JGI IMG/M metagenome (GOLD analysis project Ga0076208, IMG submission 67813) | Parcubacteria bacterium GW2011_GWE2_38_18
CAATAATTAACTTTAATCAGTTAAATTTGTTTTAAAGGTTAGCAATAACCAAAACTCAACCCCCGTCCTTAATCGGACGGGGGTTTTGTTTTTATATTTCTCGAAACATGGGTGGGTAACGGAGCTTAGCTCCTTTTTTTGCAAATCTTGTTTTATTCGCATTCTTGTTAGCAACAAAGTCAAAGAATACTGTGGATAACTAAAAATATTAATATTTTTTAACAATTGCAAAGGTAAGCTCAGCTTTCATTTCAGTGGATCAAAATTAATTTTCTTCGATTTTTACTAGATAATTTATCAAAATAAAAATTCTTTTGTAATTGTTTTTTAAATTATTGTATCAATATTGGAAAAGTTGTATAATATAAGCAAAAGAAACTCAGAGAAATAAAGGAGGAGTAAGTCTCAGAAAAAAATTTATATTATTTTTAGCAATAATTAATTTATAATATTTTTAAAAACTGAATAAATTATAAAAAATAACCGCTTCAAACGACAGGTCGGCGTTTTGCGCGGTAGATTATTTTTTATAGTTTATTAAATTAACTAATTTACTCTATTATGAAAATGAAAAAACTTTTTCAAAACAAATTTTTAAAAAAGACTCTGTTTTGTGTATTCACAGCTTGTCAAAGCTGCCAGCGGTTATTCTGTCACAGAAGCTACGGCAACTGTAGGAACAGCTACTAATTTAGAAATTGAATACACAGTCGATACGGGTGCTCAAACTTGGGCAGACGCCGACACCTTAACGGTTGAATTGCCAGCCAACTTTCCAGTTTGGAGCGCTTTGACTACAGCAGTTGAATATGATACAGATGCAACCGATAACGGTGTGGGCGAAACTGTGGTAACGCAGGGTACTGGTAATGGCCAATACAGCATTAGCAGCCGAACACTGACAGTTAAATGGAATCTTACCGATTGGGGTGCTGTTGTAAATGGCGCTTCCACTGTCCGTATTTTGGTGACAGCTGGTGCCACTCCGATGTATGCGCTGAACCCATCAACCTTTACTTTCGGTGGAACGACTGCAGCAGGCGGGGATACAGATCCTTCTGACACCGCTGATTTTATAAATGTTTCCGCGGCTGATCCTCTTGCCAGTATAAACGTAACTGCGGTAGACGAAGTGGGGGAGACAGGCAATGTCGTTGCCACTTTTGCAATCGCCTACCCCTTGGTTGATAATGACCAAGTTTGGCTAACTTTCCCTGCAAATTTCGATGTTTCCGGAGCCACTTATGCTTCTGATACTTTTACCGGTGATTTCGATACCTGTTCTGTGGCCGGCCAAGTCGTAAAATGTGATGCTAGTGGCGGAATTGCCGCCCAGGGTGCCGGTACAATTACTATCAGCGGCATTAAGGCAAAATATGCAGCAAGCGCTTCAACTTATACAACTGCTTTGTATGATGTTTCAGCAACTGCAAATATTTCCTCAGCTACCGATGATGTTGTCGGTGCTACAACTGCTGTCTCTACTTTGACTGCAACTTTTGATGCATCTGCCGTAACCGCTGTGGGCGACGCTTCCGGACAGGCTACCATGGGTATTACTTTCCCGGTAGCCTTAGTTGCCGGAGATACCGTCAAAATGACCTTCCCGGCTAACTGGGATGTTTCAGGCTTAACTGTGGGCGCTAACAAGGATTTCAATCTTGACAACCTGGTGGCAGTCGCTGTTGACGGTCAAGTTGTTACCTTAACTTTGGAAGGCGCACAAGGTGCGACTGCTGAAACTATAAATTTTGAAACCGATAAGATTACTCCGAAATACGTTGCAACCGGTCAAACAGTTGCTATTTTGATTGAAAAAGCTGCCGGGCAAGATGTTGTTGCCGCTTCCGCTGACGCAGGAGTAACCAAGAGTATAAATGACACTACCGCCGCTGATCCTAATTCAAGTATTGATGTTTCTGCTGTAGATGAAATTAATGCAACTGGCAATGTAGTAGTAACTCTGGATGTTGACTATGCAATGGTAGCTGGTGATACAGTAGCTTTAACTTTTCCATCAAACTATAACGTAGCAAGTGCAGCTTATTCTGCTGATTCATTCACGGGTGCCGCTAACTTTACTACTTGTGTTGCCTCTTCTCAGGTGGTTACTTGTACTGTAGGGGCTGATGGTTTGCCAAAAGAAGATGCAAAAACTTTAACTATCAGCGGAATCACAGCATCTTCTGTCGCTGATGCTTCAACCTATACAACAACTTTGTATGATACTTCGGCTACCGCTAACATCGCTACCGCTTCTGATGATGTGATTGCTGCTACCACTGCCGATGTTACTGCTCCGACAGTCGTTGATAATTGGACATTAAATATGAACACTGGAATTATTACCATAAATTTCAGTGAAAACATGGCAACTACTAACGTTGATGAAACTAAATTCACTCTTCAACAAAGCAATGATACTGATACTGAAGGAGAAATTTATACATTAACCGATAGTACAGCTTTCTGGACTAGCAGTACTACTATTGAAATTTCTTTATCAACTACTGATAAAAATGCAATCAAGGCAGATACCGGCTTGGGTATTTCTACCGGCACTTCTTTCTTGGAGGTTGTTGCTGGCAATCTTTTGACAGATGCGGCTGGTAATGCATTGAGCTTGACCAATGTCACTGATGCAGCTTGTATCGACGCGACTACCTATACTGCAGATACAACTGCTCCAACTTTTACCGCAACCGGAACTTCAGTGAACGCAGCCGGCGATACTGTAGCCTTGGTTTTTAATGAGCCAATGACTACCGCAACTTTAAGTAATACTACGGGCATTACTTCAATTACTGGTTCAATTAGTGGTGCGCTTACTTTGGACAATGATACAGGATCTTGGAGCGGCAACACCTATACCGTGACTTTAAATGAAGCAACTGATGGCGCTTATATCCAGGATGGTGAAACCTTGACCGTAGTTCTTGCGAATACCGTTACTGATCTAGCTCCAGTTCCGAATGCAGTTTCCACTGACGGAGTCATTTCTGCGGCAGTTGAAGATGAGGATATAGCACCGACCTTTACCGCAACTGGCGTTTCAGTGAACGCAGCCGGCGATACTATTGCTCTTGCTTTTAATGAGTTGATGACTACTGCAACATTGAGCAACACTACCGGCATTACCTCTATCACTGGATCTTTAAGTGGTGCCTTTGAATTATCGAATGATACCGGATCTTGGAGTGGTAATACATATACCATAACCTTGAATGAAACTACAGATGGTGATTACATCCAAGACGGTGAAACCGTTACTGTCGTTTTGGCAGATACAGTCACTGATGTTTCAGGGAATGCAGTTTCCACTTCAGGGGTAGTATCTGCTGCAGTAGCTAAAGAAGCTACAGCTCCAACCGTAGTTGATGACTGGACATTGAATATGAATGCCGGCACCATGACCATTAATTTTAGTGAACAGATGGATACTTCTCAAAGTATTGATGAAACAACGATTACTTTACAACAAAGTATTGACACTGATACTGCTGGTGAAATTTATACCCTAACTGATAGTGTTGCTGCTTTTACTGATCCTGATACCTTGGTAATTACCTTATCAACCACCGATAAAAACGCTATTAAGACTGATACCGGCTTGGGTGTATCAACTGCTACCTCTTTCTTGGAAATAGTTGCCTCCAGCAATTTGAAAGATTTGGCAGGTAATGATTTGGACTTAACAAATGTAACTGATGCAGCTTGTATCGATGCCACTACTTATACTGCTGACGCAGGAGCGCCAACCTATACTGCAACCGGTGTTTCAGTCGACGCAGCTGGCGATACAATTGCCTTAGTCTTCAATGAACCGATGGATACAGCCACTTTAAGCAACACCACCGGCATCACTTCTGTTACTGATTCAAGCGGAGGCGCATTAACTCTAGCTAATGATACTGGCGCTTGGACTGGTTTAACAATTTATACTATCACTTTAGATGAAACGACTGATGGTGCTTTCATCAGGGATGGTGCGACCGTATCTGTAGTTCTAGCCAATACCGTATTGGATATTTCAGGAAACGCAGTCGGACAAGATCCGGTCGTTTCAGCAGCAGTTGCTGACGAAGATGTCGCTCCAACTTATACTGCAACTGGCGTATCCATAAACGACGCTGGCGATACTATCGCTTTAGTCTTCAATGAACCGATGAATACTGCTACTTTAAGCAATTCAACAGGCATCACTTCAATTACTGATTCAACCGGCGGTGCTTTGACCCTCAGTAACGACACCGGAGTATGGACAGGTTTAACTACCTATACCATTACATTGAATGAGGCCACTGATGTAGCTTTCATCCGTGACGGGGCTACCGTATCTGTAGTTTTGGCAAATACGGTTACCGATCTTACAGGCAATCCTGTCGGACAAACACCAGTTGTTTCTGCCGCGGTTTCAGATGAAGATACTGTGCCAACTATCACATCCGTAGTCGGAGCTTCTGTTTCCGGCGGTGGTGATACGATCACTATTACATCGAATGAGATTCTATCTGCAACTGCAACCACCACTACAAATTGGACCGTACAATATGATGATAACGGAGCAGGTTTGAATATCCAAACCTTATCCCTTGCCAATGCTGTGGCTACATTTAATGCTACTAGAAAAATCGTTACTATAACCCTCGATGAAGTCACTGATGGCTCTGCTATACCTAGCAGTAAATATATCAAGGTAACACCTGGAGCTAGTATTACAGACCTTACAGGTAATACCGGCGTTGCAGCTGTTTATTCAGCTGCAGCTGTGACAGGTGAAAGCACTGCTCCGACTATTACGACCCCTTCACCAGTTGATGGTGCAACAGATGTCGCAATTAATACAATGATTACAGTGACGTTGAGCGAAGCATTGCGCCAAGAAACGGTTAACGGCAATACAGTTAAACTTTATACCGATGTAGGAAATAATAATGCAGTAAATATCGGTACCGATACTGAAGTTGCTGCGAATGTCACTCTGGAAAATAACGGCGCTTCAACCAAGATCTACATTGATCCAGTCGCTAACCTTTCAAACTCCGGAAACTATATCTATAGAATCTCTACTGGAGTAAAAGATTTGGCTGGTAATGCCTTGGCTGCTAACGGTGATTACGATTTTACTACCGTAGCAGGTGCCACCGGAACTTTCGGAATCATCAGTACAACCATGACTAAATTGACCGGCACAGCTGATAATACTTATGGTAATGGTTGGGAATGGGTAATCAGAATGACACTTCCTACAGACCAAACAGACTTTGCTTTGAAATTCAATAACTGGGCATCTGGATCAAACTCTCTGCTTGCCGCAAACAATATGCAGTATTATTCTGAGCAGATTGCATCTGGTGCAGGTAGCTCAGGTTCTCCAGTAACAATTACAGCGGCTGATTTATATCCTTCCAATGTAACTGTCACTTCTGATGCCGATGCAACTACTGCGGGCGTTCAAACCGATATCCATGTTAAGGTAAAGATCCCTGCATCAACCGCTAGTGGTTCATACTCCACCAGCTACAGAGTGAACTACGAATAATTAAAGCTAATTAAGATTTAAGGCGGACCGGCTTTACAGCTGGTCCGACTGAAGATTTTTTCACAACATTATGAATATAAAAAATCAAATAGTAATTAGCCTCTTTCTTTCGTCTTTAGTTTTGTTTTTCGGTATAACTTCCGTATCTGCAACAGAAAGCGCTTGGCAAAATTTAAATCCAAGTTTTGAAAGTGGTTTAACCGGCACGGCGAACAATTGCTCACCCTTAACCGTTTCCAACGGTACGGTTGCCGCTTATCCCACCTGTACGATCACCTGTAATTCCGGTTATTCATTGAGCGGTAGTAGTTGTGTGGCAATTGCCTCTAATGGAGGTGGCGGCGGGGGAGGAGGCACTACCTATTGTACAACTGTTACTTATAGCGAATGGGGGGTATGTTCGAATAATCTCCAGTCAAGAACCGTATTAACCAAAAGTCCAAGTAATTGCACCATGACTTCAGATCAGCAGATTGCCGTGCAAAAGGCTTGTCAGCCTGCAATTCCACCAACACCTAGTACTTCAACCCCGCCAGTTACTCCTGATTCAAACGATCCTCAAGTACCTGGTTCAGATATTTTTAGTAATGAAGCAAAAATGATCGTAAACAGCGCTACTGATTTGAATGCTTTAATTTCTTACAATGGCAGAGTTCAAGATGTTGCTCTTCAAACTCAGTCAATGGAAAAATATACCGAACCGCTTTCCAAGTCCACTTCGCTGACCATTACTCAAAAGTATTCAATAAACAACTTTATCGTTTACGGAACGCCGGGAACCCGTATTTTGGGATCAGGCGAACGTGCCGGCGTGGTAAACTCATATAAATCCGCTTTTGGCAAGCTACCTACCACCGAAGATGAGTGGAGTGATGTTATTAAGATTGCTAACGGTCGTTGGCCGACTGCCCGTGATCAAAAAACTGAAGCTAATGCCGAAGAAGCTTTTTTAAAGATTTATAAAAGAAAGGCTGTGCGCACGAATCCTAATGATGACGCTGCCGTAACGGTTATCGCTTATGGCCTTCGTCCAGCAAACAGGAACTTGGCAAGTGAAAAAGCAGCCATAAAGAGCTTTAAAGCGATATATGGTTATAACCCGATTTCAGCAACAGCCTGGGACATCGTCAGGGCTATAGCTTATTCAGGAGCAAAGAGATAGTATATAGTTAAAATAGTTCAAAAACCCCTCTGATTGAGGGGTTTTTGTTTTTGAATTGCGACAATGGCCATGGTTAGTCATCTGTCACAATGACAAATTACATTTGAAATGATATTATTTAGATATTACAAATCTAAGATAACAATAAAATGCCCTACAAAAAAATAATATATTTATTCAGTTTTCTATTTATTTTTTTCTTTCTTGGAAATTCTTCTGTCTTGGCAATCGATTTGGATACAGAATACCCGGATTTAGCCGCAACTGACATTGCGGTGGTGCCAGCGCAGCCTGCGGTAAATCAGAAATGCATCATTACCGTTTCGGTTAAAAATAATGGCAACAGGTCTTTGATTTCTTCCAATGGCTTGGCATTCAAAAAAACTTTTGACAATTTCATGATCACTGACAGCTCTTTCCCAACCCCAAATCTAACCTACAAAGTTTTGCCGGGAGCCACCATGAAATTTGTTTTAGAAGGTTATTTCACTCAGATAGGTGAGGCAAATTTAAGCTTTGTGATTGACAGCAATAATGACATTTTTGAATTGACTGTTGATAGTAGTGGCAAGGCGATTTCCGCGGAAGCAAACAACACAGTCATCAAGAAAATAACTGTTGTAGATAATGAAGATACGGACATCGCAGTGGATTCTATTGTTTTTAATAATTTAAAGCCCTTGGCGATGCAGGAAGTTGAAATCAGAGTGGGCTTTAAAAATATTGGTAAAGTTAGCCTGAATAGCGAAGAGGCATTTGATAAAAACGTGATGATCGAAACAACTAATTTTCTGCTCAGCAACACTTTGCACGATGCTTATCCAAGCTCAACCAAACCGTTGAATCCAGGGGAAAAAATATATTATACCTTCAAAGGCTTTTTTACTTTAAAAGGTGAACAGAGTTTTTTTGTTCGAGCAGATCATCGAAACGTACTTAAAGAGATTGATGAAAATAATAATGCCTCCTCCACCAAGATTATGGTTTATGAAAATGCTGATGCGGCCAATGAATTCAATATCTTAAATCCTTTTTTAGGAATCGTCAGTTCAACTTCGGTGGCAGTCAAATGGCAGACAACCCTGCCGACCACCGGGAAAATTTCCTATCGAATATTTAACGAGCCAAGATATATTGACGTTCTCGACAATGAGAAAAAAAATAATCATAGCATCATCATCAAGGACCTGATGCCTTTTGCAAACTACAGTTTTAAATTTGTGGCTAGTAATGACACAGTAAATAAAGGCTATGAATTCCCAAATATTGCCACCATTTCCGACAATGATTTAAAAATTACCAAAGTACCAACCGTAATTCGAGCAAGTAATAATGCAATTATCACTTGGGAAACGAATTTAATGACTATCGGCAAAGTCTACTACAAAAATAAAAATATCAGCAATGCAAATTACATTGTGGCTGGCGACAACGAGAGTACTTTTGAAAGGACGGTCAGTCTGATTAATTT
>Ga0076208_143_pt1 | contig 7778 bp, 8 predicted proteins | sample RifGroE2_FD_67813 | JGI IMG/M metagenome (GOLD analysis project Ga0076208, IMG submission 67813) | Parcubacteria bacterium GW2011_GWE2_38_18
TCAGGATTATCTGAAGAAAGGTCAAAAGGTTTCGCTGGTCATAAATCAGGCAGACAGCGAGATAATTCTGCTTAAAGTAGTTATCGGAAATTCTGATCCTGCGACAGTTTTTTAAAATAATTTGGATTGTGGTAAAGATAAAATAATTCTATATTATGAGAAAAAAAATTATGGTGGTAATTTCTTTAGTTGTCGTTGTCACTGTATTGGCGATGTCGGCATACTTGCTTAACAAACAACAGTCAGCGACAGATGAGCCAAGACAAATTTTGCAAGAACAAAAGACAGGACAACCAGAGGCGGAAATAAAAGAAGAAATTGGAGTAATTAAAGAACAGCCACCAGAAATATTAGAATTAGAAGGAGTGATTACGGCAGTTAATGATGGTTCGGTGGAAGTAGAGAATAAGGGAGTTAAAACAACAATTTCGTTGACCGGAAATGAAGAGTTGATTGTCAGAAGTCCTGGACAGCAATAAAATGATTGCAAAGTTGGAAAATTTAAAGTTTTATTGATAAAAAAAACAGATTTAAAAAAAACTACATGAAAAATTTTGGGTTAAAAATAATTTTTGGGCTGCTATTTTCTTTTTCCCTTATGGTTTTTGGTAATTTTGCTCAAGCATATCCGACTATAAATTTTTCTGTCTCGCCGTCTACCGTAATCAGGCCATCAGTGATCACCTTGACCTGGAGTACCAGTAACGCAGTGTCTTGTACTGCAAACAGTTCTAACGGTAGTTGGAGCGGGGCTAAGGCGTTGAACGGCTCTGAAACGGTGAATGTTTCCGCGCCGGCAACATATACGTCGTTCACTCTTTCCTGTAAAGATGAAGGCGGTGCCACCCTGGCCTATGTAAAGGGAGTTTCTTATTGCGTTTTATTAACTGACCCTTCGACCGTCTGTTCACCGGCAACCAATGGCACGTCATTTTGTTCAAAGACAACCGGGGTGCCTGCATCATGCGGTTCCACGACCTACTGCACCAATGGAACAAAGGATTGCTGTACTGGTTATAATTATTCTTCTTGGGGAGTTTGCTCCAGTGGAATGCAAACTAGGACAATAAATTCCACTATTTCATCAACTTGTTCGGATGGTGTTTCTCCCGTCCTTTCTCAGTCCTGTATTGAATGTACCGGTTATAATTATAGTCCCTGGGGAGCTTGTTCAGGTGGAATACAAACCAGAACAGTCATCTCAAGCACCCCGGTAACTTGTGTTCCAGGTATTTCTCCTGTCCTTTCTCAGGCCTGTACTTGTACAAGCTTTTCCTATACCCCTTATAGTTTATGTTCGGATTCGACAAACACCAGGACAAGATCAGTGACATCTAGTTATCCTTCTGGCTGTACAGGAGGCAATCCGATTACAACCGATTATTGCACAAATGGGAAATGTAATCCGATTTATAATGGGAAGACCTTTGCAACAATTCCCGCAACAGGTCTTTGTTCAGCCGGAACACAAAGCCCATCTTCCGTTACTACTCCTGGCCCCTGGAATTGGTCTTGTGTAGGAATGAGTGGTGGACAAACAAGAAACTGCTACACGAATCTATTGGGCAGCTGCGGGGCAGATAACGGTCAAAATCTTTACTCAACCCCGACTAATCTATGTTTAACCGGAGCTGAATCATCTGTTTCTGGAGACGGAAGCGCAGTGTCCCCATGGTCTTGGACCTGCGAAGGGGTTTCATGTTCAGCCAGAAAAAAATATTCTTGCTCAAATATCTGTTCAAATATCTATGACTATGCGACAACAGCTTTTGATTCATATGATGCCAGTTGCAGTTCTTCAATAGACGGAACTTATACTTATACGCAAGATTGTGCTTGTGGCGAAGGAAAGATAGCAGGGGATGGTTTGGGTTATGCTGCAGTATGTTCTGCTCCGACAGTACCGACTGCAACCATGCAAGCTCCGCTTTGGGATCAATCTATCATCTCCTCGGTTGGAGCATTGGGCGCAAAATTACGATTTTATTATAATGATCCGAACGGGAAAATCGGTAGCGCATATCGAATTATGATTGCCGAGAAAAATGGCTCTGTCATCTTTGACCAAACCTGCGGAGCCGCATCCTCAACTCCTGGATGTAAAGACTTTAGCAATAGTTGTTTGAAAAGCGATTCTCTTTCTTGCGATTATCTAGTTGATAAATCATTGCTTGGATATTCGAAAAATTATAACTGGTATGTTCAGGTGTGGAATCAATCCAATACTCCTTCTCTTTTAACTCAATACAATAATAATAGCCTGGCTGATACTGATAAGAATATTGATAATGACCCACAGACCTTTTCCACCTTCAGCCATGAATTTCCAGCCGCAATTTTCACTTTTAATCCAGAAAAAATTAATGCGGGGCAGTTGGTTCAGTTTGATGCAAGCCTGTCAAGTACATCACCAACTTACGGGCCGCTTTCATATGACTGGTCATTTACCAATGCCAACATTGGATCGGCAACAAGTATAAAACCGGCTATTAAATTTAATAGTGCCGGCGGCAGTACAGTCAGTTTGACAGTTACGGATAATGCGGGTTACAAGACAAGCACCAGCACTACTATTTTGATTAAAAATAAATTGCCAAGCTGGCAGGAGGTTAAGCCACAATAACTCTTATCGCTTTTTAGGTGTTTTAAGTAGCTTGTCTGAGTTTAACAGATTGACAAGAGCTGAAGCTAAGGCTAAAATAAGGGAATCGGACGGGGATGTCTCATGGCCGTGCAGAGACTGGGGGCAAATTAAACAAAGCGAAAGAGCTGGGTGAAAGTGATTTGAGGAGGCGGAATTATAAACTCTTGGCAAAGTAGAATTAATAAAAAAATTTTGTCATCCCGCACTTGATGCGGGATCATGTGGATGAAAGAATATATTTTTTATGTTTACATAATGTCAAATAGGCCGAATGGAGCCTTATATGTCGGAGTTACAAATCATTTAGTACAAAGGGTCTCACAACATAAAAGCAAGGAGATTGATGGGCATACAAAAAAATATGAAATAACACAATTGGTGTATTTCGAATTATTTGGTGATATAGGACAAGCGTTATATAAAGAAAAGCAATTGAAGAAATGGAAAAGAGAGTGGAAAATTAAATTAATTGAAAATAATAATAAAAATTGGGATGATATAACTAATACGTTGTTATAAAACCTGATCCCGCATCAAGTGCGGGATGACAAACGGAATAAACATGAAATTAACCAAAGAAGAGGAGATAGAAAAATTTGGCAGCCAACTGTCTGGCGTTTTAGATTACATCGATCAGCTAAAAGAGGTTGATGTAACCGGCGTCGAGCCGACCGCCCAGGTGACCGGGCTGGTTAATGCTTGGCGAGAAGATGTCGTCGAATATTGCGATACGGATATCAGGGAAGCTGCCTTATCACAGGCGCCGGAGGTTGAAGAGCATCAGGTTAAGGTTAAAAGAATCTTAGAGTAAGTTTTTAGACAAGCTAATTTTAAAATAATTAAAGACTTAATTCGCATGACATTTCGTTATGCGTTATGTGTTATGAGATTAAACGAATTAACAATCAAAGCAGCTCAAGAATTGTTGACCAAGGGCGAAATCACTTCTGTTGAACTGACCAAGGCTTGTCTGGATCGGATTGATGAGGTGAACGAAAAACTGAATGCCTGCTTGACGGTTTGTAAGCCAGAAGCTTTGAGGGAGGCAGAGATGGCCGATGAACGTCGTGCCAGTGGTGAAGTTGGGGAGCTTTTAGGCATTCCTTACATTGCTAAAGATAATATCTTGACCAAAGGCATTCGCACTACAGCAGCTTCAAAAATTTTAGAAAATTATATCGCACCTTATGATGCCACTATAATTACTAAATTGAAAGAAGCGGGAGCGGTCCTGCTTGGCAAAGCCAATTTGGATGAATTTGCACATGGTGCTTCAACTGAGAACAGCGCTTTTGGCGTCACTCATAATCCATACGATTTAGATCGTGTTGCGGGAGGATCCTCCGGCGGTCCGGCGGCAGCAGTGGCGGCTGATATGTGTATTTTTGCTTTAGGCACAGACACTGGCGGTTCAATCCGCTGCCCGGCTAGTTTTTGCGGCATTGCCGGTTTGAAACCAACTTATGGACGCAGCTCTCGTTTCCGTAGAAGATGCAGTCATCGTACAAAAATTCATTTCTGGCAAGGACAAGTATGATTCGACTACTGTTGATGAAAAGATTGATGATTATGGATCAGAAATAAAAAAAGACATCAAAGGGTTGAAGATCGGCATTCCGGAAGAATATTTCACCGAGGGGCTAGATAAAGAAGTGGCGGACCTGATTGATCAGGCAATTGAAAAATTAACGGCCTTGGGGGTTGAATTCGTGAAAGTCAGTTTGCCGCACACCAAGTATGGCGTACCAGTTTATTACATTATTACACCATCGGAAGTCAGCTCGAATCTAGCCCGACATGACGGCATCCGTTATGGCTATTCAGTTCATGATGGGGCAAAAGATTTGGCAGAAGTGTATTTAAAAAGCAGGGGCCAAGGGTTTGGTCCGGAGGCGAAAAGAAGAATCATGCTCGGAACCTATGCGCTATCCGCCGGCTATTTTGACGCCTATTATCTGCAAGCGCAAAAGGTGAGAACAAAAATCAAAGAAGAGATGGATAAGGAATTGGAAAAAGTCGATTGTTTGCTGACTCCGACCGCGCCTCATGTCGCATTTAAGATCGGTGAGAAGACGGCCGATCCGTTACAGATGTATTTGGAAGACATTTTTGTCACCGGCGCCTCATTGGCTGGTTTGCCGGCGATTTCGGTGCCTTGTGGTTTTGCCAATGGCATGCCAGCAGGTTTTCAATTGATTAGTAAGCGCTTCGATGAGAAAACTTTATTCAGGATCGGTCACAACTATCAACAAGCTACAGAATGGCACAAGCAAAAACCGAATATTTAAATTATTTATAATAATATGCAACACGAACCATCAATGCACACTGCAAACTTTTGATTGAAAAAAGAAAAACAACAGACCAGCCAGTGGAAAGTGTTGCTACCTCTACTGAAAGCGTTGCTGATAATTATGAAGTTAACGAGGCGGATTTAGAAAAAATCCAAACGGTCAGGGGAATTGATTCAACCGATCATGTTTTTGGCAGCACTACAGCTCCAGTCAAGGTGATTGTGTACAGTGATTTTGCTTGCAGCTTTTGCGCTGAATTCGAGGACACTTTAAAACAGGTTAGAAAAGACTTCGGTGATCAGGTGACTATCGCTTTTCGGCACTTTCCCTTGAGTGATCTGCAGATAGAATCAATGACTGCAGCTAATGCCAGCGAATGCGCAGCCGAGCAAGGCAAGTTTTGGGAAATGCACGATCTGCTTTTTGAACAAAATAAAACAGGAAAATTAAGCCTGGATCAGATCAAGGAAAATGCAATTGACTTAGGATTGAAAAAGGAACAGTTTAATCAGTGTTTGGATAGTCAGAAATATAATGAAAAAATTGTGGCCGAGCAACAGGAAGCAAAAAGTTTCAATGTTAACGGCACGCCTACTACATTTGTAAATGGTGAAATGGTGATCGGGGCTAATCCTTATGAGGATGTAACACCGGAAAATGGACAAAAGATTGAAGGTTTAAAAAATATAATCGGGAGACATTTGAATGATAAATAGTTCAGAAAGAAAAATAATCTTGGCTTCCGGCTCACCGAGGCGCAAGCAGCTGCTCGAACAAATCGGCTTGCAGTTCAAAGTCCGGCCTAGTGAATACGAAGAGGATATGTCATTAATGACAGATCCTTTTGCTTTAGTTAAATTTTTAGCTCTAAAAAAAGCTGAAGATGTAGCCAGGCATTTCGATGATGCGATCATCATCGCGGCTGATACTTTTGTAATTTATGATGGTAAATTTTTGGGTAAGCCGAAGGATAAAGAAGAAGCGAAAAAAATGCTAGAGACTTTATCGGGAAAGTTCAATACTATCGTGACCGGATTTGCAGTTATTGATTGTAAGACTGGGCAAGTTATCAACGAATTTGACCAAGCAAAGGTTAAGATGATAGAGTTGACTGGTGAGGAAATCGATCAATATATCGCAACAGGACAACCGTTAGACAAGGCAGGCGCATATGGTGTCCAAGGAATGGGCGCCCTTATCATAGAAAGGGTTGAGGGCAGTCTTGAAAGAATTTGGGGTGAAAGTTTTTTAGTGAAACATAGGAAAATAGATGTTTTTAATTTAGCTTTTTCCGCTGTCATCTCGAACGCAGCTAAGCGAAGAGAGAGATCTCGGCGTGAAGCAAAAAAAAGAATAATAAGATAAAAATGCTACGTATGAATAGAGTTAAATATTTTGAATAAGAATAAAGTTTGATATTATACCTCTGTCATCTCGAACGAGCGAATAGCGAGGAGAGATCTCGGCACGAAGTAAAAACAAGATAAAAGTAAAGAAATGCCACGTGAACATATCTACTATATTTACATTTTGACCAACATTAATAATTTAAGATTTTATATTGGAGTTACTAGTAATTTGTTAAATCGTTACTATGAACATAAAAATAAAAAGTTTCCAGATTGTTTTACGTCAAAATACAATATTAATAAATTAGTGTATTATGAAATTTTTGGTGATGTCGAAGCTGCTATTAATAGGGAGAAGGAATTAAAGAAGTGGCGAAAAGAGAAGAAGATTGATTTAATAAAGACACAAAATATCCAATTTAATGATTTAATCAATGAATTTCTACAATAACTGTTTGTTCCTTTTGCCGAGATCTCTCCTCGTCTGCTGACTCGTCGAGATGACAGAGGGGAAGAGAAATAAAAATTTGGAAGGATCGCATAGTGGTCGCCCGGTCATCCGACCGGGTAAAAGTGCGCTCGCTTGGAAAGCGGGTAAGCTGTAAAAGGCTTCGAGGGTTCGTCAGGTCAGCCGACCTGACGCCCGGTCGGATGACCGGGCGAATCCCTTGTTTATTACAAAGATATGTTATGATTATGTATTATCTTTAAGTAATGGAGATTTATATAAGGGAAGTTGTGGAAGTTAGGGAAAGTGGAATCAACAAAGCATAAGTTGCCGCTTAAATTGATACATTATGAATGTTATATGTTGAAAAGTGATGCGCAACGCAGGGAAAAGTTTTTAAAAACAACAGAGGGGAGAAGATTGCTGAAGCAACAAATTAGAGATATTATAAACAAATAAAAATTTGGAAGGATCGCATAGTGGTCGAGTGCGCTCGCTTGGAAAGCGGGTAAGCTGTCAAAGGCTTCGAGGGTTCGAATCCCTCTCCTTCCGCATCGTTGACAAAATAGCACTTTCCGTGCTATTTTTTTGTTTTAATTGGACATTATTAAATTCAATATAAAATCAAGAAGTTAAAAGGAAATGTCATGATAAAAGAACGACTAAACATTACTTCAAGAGCAAAAGACTGGCGAGCAAAAATCTTGGCAAATCCAAGCGAGACTCCGTTTAGAATCGGCGATATTGTTTTTAATTCGGTTGAGAGCGCGTTGCAAGGCATTAAATTTGTTGATCCTTTGCAAAGGCAAGAAGTTTTTGCCATGACCGGATTTGAGGCGTTGCGCATCGGAAGGGAAATAACCCTTTCAATAAAACCGGGCGAAATCCGCTTTGTCTTTTGGCAAGACGAGGTGATAGTTTATAATTCCATTAAGCACCGGTTGTTACTCGCCACTTTTATTCATGAAAAGGTAAGGCAAAATATCGCTGTTCAAGAGGCTCTCTTGTCGACTGAAGATTTGTTCATCTATCATGATGTCGGT
>Ga0076208_137_pt1 | contig 7522 bp, 8 predicted proteins | sample RifGroE2_FD_67813 | JGI IMG/M metagenome (GOLD analysis project Ga0076208, IMG submission 67813) | Parcubacteria bacterium GW2011_GWE2_38_18
CATCAGAACGTATGCCGATATCTGCACACATGCCATTGTAGTGGCACTTTGATTGGTGTTGAGATGCTGGCGGATATGCCTCTGACACTATCCAGTTGACACCATTTGTATTAACTCTATTCAGTTTAGCTGCGATGTCTGAGTTTATCATATTGCCATCTTTATACCTTCCAGATGCAAGCGTTACACAGTTGTTGCAGTCTTGGCTATTGTTTGGGTTCCCTTCAGTTGATAAAGGTTCTTTGTCTGGTACTTTTTCTACAAATTGCATCCTCAGTGATCGATCAAAAACTTTCAAAATATCAGGATTGATTTGATAAAGAATCATATAGGAGGTTAGTGCGATCAATAGCCCTGTTACGCTTGAAGTAATCCACGCCTGGGCCTCTCCAATCCTTGAAGAATTACCACCGGCAGTCAACCAGATCACTCCACCCACCATCATGGTGATGGTTGCTAAAATTCCCACTACGCCTATTGCATAGTTGTATATGCCGGCGATATATTCGCCAATCCAACCCACACAAAGCTTCGATGGGTCGTCAGAGCACTTTTGCGCATCATTAAATCTTTTCATGCCCGGGATAGAAATTTGCAAGCTGTCAAAAGGGTTTTTTATTGGGGAGCTGGATTCAACATGCAAGTGTATGGAGAAGTGCCAATAATTGGTGGCGCGCAATATGGATTTGCATTTGTACATACTAACCCATCAGGACAAGTTATCGTAGTCGCATAAACTGTTTTTATAAAAAAAGAAAAAGAAAAAAAAATATTTAATATAACCAAAGAAAGAAATAATAGATTTTTTTTATTCATATTAATATCCGATATTTATTTTACAACATCTTTCGTCAACTCTTGTGGGAGCAGGTGTACCACAAACATCTGAACATAAACTTCCGCCGCCAATTCTTGCATAAAAGTATTTATGATTTACATCCGCATCTTTGGTATTATAATCACATCCTGCATAACTTGTGCAGCAAGTTACTCCCGAACTGTTTGTTGTAATGTCTGATGAAGTTAATCCACATTGAGTAACAACTTGGGTTATGCATGTATTATTATTCCAGGAACAGCCTGAGTATGCCTTGCATTCATTTTCGCTTTTGTTATCACAAATAAAACCTCCACTTTTAGTTGCAGAATCTTTTACATTAGCCACCCCAGGAGTATTCAAATTAACCAACGCCGGATTTATGGTAGCAAGCATGAGATAAGAAGTAAGGGCCAGAAACAATCCAGTCAGCGATGCGGTAATCCAGGCTTTGGCGTCGGTAATTCTTTCCGGGCTGCCCATGGCGGTAATCCAGAGCACACCGCCGAACATCATTACGATGGTTGCCAGAATCCCAACTGCCCCGATAGCGTATTTATAAAACCAGCGGATATATTCGCCGATAGGCCGGATTGTTTTATCATCAGAAAAATTAACTACCGATTTACCGCTAAAATCTTTTGTGTCATCGCCAGTTTTTTCTCCCGGGATGCCGACTTGGGGAATAAATTTAATATCCGCAGCTTGCGATGGTTTCGGAGTGAGTAATAAAAAAGTTAAACTTAATATTTGCAAGATAAAAATAGAGATGAATAAATAAAGAATGATTTTGGGAAACTTTTTTAGCATAATTATATTTTTAAAAATTGTATTATCATCCTCTCCATGGTCTCTTCCGGGATATCTCCCTCAAACTTATAGCCGTTGATAAACCAAGTAGGCGTGCCTTGCACATCCAGTCTGGCTGCGTCGGCTAAATCTTTTTGGATTTGAATTTGATGTTTATTGCTATTTTGGCAATTATTAAAATTGGCAGTATTGACGCCTATTTGCGTAGCCAGGGCTGACAATTCTTCCTTGGTTTTTACACCTTGTTGTTCGTAAAGCTTGTCATGCATCTGCCAAAATAGGCCTTGTTCGCCGGCACATCTGGCGGCAGTAGTTAAATCCATCGACTGTTCGGAAATATATGGAAAATCACGGTAAATAAATTTCACTTGGCTATTATATTTTAAAGCTAATTTTCTGATGATAGGAAATGAGTTTTTGGAAAAAGGACAGGCATAGTCCGCAAATTCCACGATTGTGATTTTTGGATTTTTAGCACCCATGGAGAAGCTGTTCGGTCCTTCAGTGTCGGCAAATTTAACTAATCCGGAAAAAATATCAGGATTGGCGCGAATATTTTTTATTCGATCAAAAATATAAAAACCGGAGGCGACCAGCAAAATTAAGATTAAAGAAAAAAAAGATAATATAGCGATGCCATACCAGCGGAGATACCAAGGTTTTTCTGTTTTTGTTGCTTCTGGATTCATTGCTTATGTGATAAAATAAAAAAACATTGTTAAATTGTTGAATTGTTAAATTGCTTCTTGGTTTAGCAATTTAACAATTTAGCAATGTATCGATATTATACCATAATATATGAGCAAGCAAAACATTAATCACTTGGAAAAAGAAGTAGAAATAAAATATAAAAAGAAAGAAAAGCGCAAGACGCAGAAAAGAAAATTATCAAAGGTAAGGGAAAATAACAAAAAGATTGACTAGTTTACTATTTTGGGCTAAGATTAAATAAATTTTAAAACTTCCATGTGTCATTCCAGCGTATGCTGGAATCCATCCTAAGTGATTTATAAATGGATCCCAGCCTGCGCTGGGATGACACAAAACTGAAATAATAAATAATTAATAACTTTATTCATATGTCAAAATACGATTTCAAAACTATTGAGCCGAAATGGCAGAAAAGATGGGAGGAGCAAGAATTATATAAAGCAGAGGATTTTTCCAAAAAGCCAAAGTGGTTTACTCTGGTGGAATTTCCTTACCCATCCGGTGCCGGCTTGCATGTTGGTCATGTTAGGTCTTATACGGCACTTGATGTAGTCTCAAGAAAATTGAGAATGCAGGGTTATAATGTATTGTACCCAATCGGCTGGGATGCTTTCGGCTTGCCAACCGAAAATTACGCTATCAAGAACAAAATTCACCCTCGAGTTGCTACCGAACAAAATATCGCCACTTTTAAACGACAACTTAAAAGTCTCGGCTTGTCATATGATTGGTCCAGAGAAATTGACACGACCGAGCCTGGATATTATAAATGGACACAGTGGTTGTTTTTGCAGTTTTTAAAACATGATCTGGCGTATAAAAAGAAAATGTCTATCAACTGGTGTCCTAAATGTAAGATCGGCCTTGCCAATGAGGAGGTAGTTAATGGTAGATGCGAGCGTTGCGGAACGCTGACAGAAAAAAAAGAAATGGAGCAGTGGATGTTAGCGATTACTAAATATGCGGATAGACTGATTGAAGGCTTGGATACGGTTGATTATTTAGAAAGAATCAAATCTCAACAGGTTAATTGGATCGGCAGAAGTGAGGGAATTAATATCAAATACGAAATAGAAAATACTGACAAACAGATTTCCGTTTATACCACTAGGCCGGATACTAATTTTGGCGCGACTTTTATCGTAATGGCGCCAGACTTGGAGTTTGTTAAAAATAATCTCGATGCATTTCCCAATCAAGAAGAGGTAAAAAAATACATTGAAGCAACCGGAAAAAAAACTGACCTGGAAAGAATTGCAGAAGGCAGAAAAAAAACAGGTGTTTTTACTGGGTTGTATGCGATAAATAAGCTGACAGATAAAAAGATGCCGATTTATCTGAGTGATTTCGTCTTGGCGACGGTAGGGACCGGAGTTGTGGTTGGAGTGCCAGGGCATGATATGCGAGATTTTGAATTTGCAGTAGAGATAGGCCTTGAGATTATTAGGGTAGTAATCGGCAATGACGGCGATACTTCACTGATTACAAGAAAAGAGCAAGTCCAGGAAGATGCCGGGACCATGATAAACAGTGGATTTTTGGATGGTCTCGATATTCATGAGGCGAAAGAAAAAATCAAAGATTATCTTGAAGAAAAAGGCTGGGGCAAAAGAGTGATAAATTACAAATTGCGGGATTGGGTTTTTTCCCGTCAGCATTATTGGGGTGAACCGATTCCGGTGGTGCATTGTGAATTATGCGGCACCGTACCGGTGCCAGAAGATCAATTGCCAGTAGAATTGCCGGCAGTTGAAAGCTACGAGCCAACCGATACTGGCGAGTCTCCTTTAGCAAAAATTACAGAATGGGTTAATACTGTTTGTCCTGTTTGCGAGGGCCCTGCCAAACGAGAAACCGACACTATGCCGAACTGGGCCGGTTCCAGCTGGTATTTTTTACGTTATATTGACCCTTATAACAACAAAGCGTTTGCTGATTCAGAAAAATTAAAATATTGGATGCAAGTCGATTTGTATAACGGCGGCATGGAACATACCACGTTGCATCTTTTATATTCAAGATTTTGGAATATGTTTTTGTTTGACATCGGCTTAGTACCAACTTCCGAGCCTTATGCTAGGCGCCGTTCGCATGGCATGGTTCTGGCCGAGGATGGCAAGAAAATGAGCAAGTCCTTGGGCAATGTCATAAATCCAGATGATGTAGTTAATGCCTATGGTGCAGATACCTTACGTTTATATGAAATGTTTATGGGACCATTCGATCAGGCGATACCTTGGGATACTAAAAGCATTTCCGGTATGAGCCGTTTTTTAAGTAAAGCCTGGGATTTGGCAACTGAAAAAACTTTAACAGATTGTGAGGTCGGAGTCGGACAATGCAATTGCGCACCTGTTGGTTTGCCACAGCTATTGCATAAAACTATAAAAAAAGTTACCGAAGATATTGAAGAATTCCGTTTCAATACTGCCATTTCCCAAATGATGATTTTTGTAAATTTTGCCAGCAAGTTCGATTCCTTGCCAAAGCCGGCAGTGGAAAAATTTTTACAGATTCTTTCACCCTTTGCTCCTCATATGGCCGAAGAATTATGGTCTTTGATAGGGAATAATGAAAGTATCTTTTTGCAAAAGTGGCCAGAATACAATAGCGCGTTGATTAAGGATGAGCTGGTTAATTTAGTGGTGCAAATCAATGGCAAAGTTCGAGAGACTATCGAAGTTGAAGTAGGGATCTCAGAAGAAGCAGCTCAAAAGATTGCCCTTGAACAAGAAAAAATAAAACCTTGGCTCGAAGGCAAAGAAATTATAAAAGTTATCTTTGTGCCGGATAAGTTGATAAATATCGTAGTGAGATAAATTAGAGAAATAAAAAAGACAGTTTAATTAAACTGTCTTTTTTGTATAAAATTATTTAACAGTAATGGTTTTTAGCAGATCATCATAAATTTTTTCGTAGTAGTTATTATTGCTTTTGGCAGTAACCAGGGAAACTCTCAGGAATTGTTTTGGCTTAAGCTTAATTGTCGTAGTCTTTTCATAGGCAAGAGGATAATCATAAGAATTTTCATAACCCGAAAATTCTCCTATTTTCACTTCCCTGTCGCTAAGTGTTGCTACTCCTGTTTTGTTTTCAACTCGAAAAATGTCTAGTTCATAATCTGTTTCTGTGGTTATAAGATAATTTATAATGACTGCTTTTTTTTCAACTATAAAATCTCTTGTTGCATCAGTTAATTGAATTTGATTAGGAGAATCTTCAAACTTCCTGATGCGCCATACAGGAGGATACTCAAAAGTATAAATTTCTTGATTGGAAGAATATTTTCTTGTGCCTGAGGGGGTGGTTGTTGTAAAATTATTCTTTATGTTCTCGCTCGTGTAAATTGGATTAAAATCGGCTTGAGAAATTCTGAATAAGTTTAGATTATTTATGCCGAGGCCGATTTTTTTCATAATTTCAAATGCATCTTCTGGTGTGCCGAGATAATATCTTTTTAAATCCTTAGGATTGAGGTACCAGGCTTCGCCTTTTCCCTGAGCCTGGATTAGGATGTAGCCAGATAACTTTTGAATTATTTTATTGTCATAATTTAATCTATCTTTACCGAGAGGGCTGTAACCATTCATTAGCTCTTCTTTATCATTGTAGCTGTCATGGTCACTATCTGGATTTTTTGGATCAGTTCCTTGGCTATTTTCTACAGCATCGGATAATTCATCAAGGTCGCTATCAACACTGTTATTCAAATTGGCATCAGCAATAGGAATCTTTTTTAAATCATCATTGCTCACTCCTTTTCCCAATTCTTTCATTATTGCAAAAGCGTCTTTTGGGCGCCCGAGGAAGTATCTTTTGTAATCACCTGGGAAAATATACCAAGCTTCCCCATGACTTTCTACCTGTAAAACAATTTTGCCTTTCAATTTTTCTGCTAAGGTAGTTTCTGCTAAAATATGATTTTTCCAAGCAAAAGATATTGTTGCAATAACTGTAAGAGTAATTAATATTTTTGCTTTGTGTTTATTCATAGTTTTAAATTCCAGGAGGGGTGGTTCCTACAAATGGTTGCGCTGATATAGCCATGGGGTCAGTAACGGTAAACAAGCCCAATATATAACTTCCAACACTACCAACAGTTATTGGAGGACCATTAGTTACCATTGCCGCAGGAGCACAAATTTGTGCTCCGCTGTTTCCAAAGGGTGTTATGATAGTTTTAAACGTTCCTGGAGTGCAGGTCGGTACGGGAGGTATGCCTGTGCAGATTGGAGGAGGGGCGGTGCAAAAAATAACTGTTGCAACCCTTCCGCCTATTTGAGTATTGCCATTAACTTTACCAAGCTGTGCTTCGGCGACTATTAAAAATAAGTTAGAAAAAATAACAATAATTAAAACACCAGTTAGCGGCCAAAAAAGATATGATTCGATTTTCTTGTAATAAAGATAAATATTTTTTTTCATATTATTAATTATAACAAAAGTTTAATCATTATGCTATAATAAAATTAAATATGAACCTCCTCGACCAAACCAAAAAAATTTGTAAATTGTATGATATCCAACCTGCCCGGTCAAAAGGGCAGAATTTTTTAATTCGGGAAGAGGTGTATGACAAGATAGTTGAGGCGGCGGAAATTAAAAAAGATGAAATAGTGCTGGAAGTCGGACCTGGTCTCGGTTTTTTGACTGCCAAGCTGGCCAAACAGGCAAAAAAAGTCATTGCAGTGGAATTGGATGACAAAATTGCCGAAACACTAAAAACCGCTTTGCTGTTACAAAAAGCGGAAAATATTGAGGTTATCAATAAAAATGTACTTGATATTCAAGTTTTGGCTTCAGGCTATAAGATTGTGGCTAATTTACCCTATAACATCACTTCGGTTTTTTTACGTAAATTTTTAAGTACTGAACATCGGCCGGAATTGATGGGTTTCTGTTCAGTTTTATGCCGAGGCGGAAATCATCCAAAATGTGCCGGCTGACTATTTTTGGCCGGCGCCCAAGGTGGATAGTGCAATAATTAAGTTAAAAGTTAAAAGTGAAAAGTTGAAAGTGAATGAAAGAGATTTTTTTCGGTTGGTTAAATTCGGTTTCGGAGCCAAACGAAAGATGTTAAAAAATAACTTAGCCGGTGGATATCACATATCCCAAACTGAGGCAGCAGAAAGGATTAAAAAGGCCGGTTTTGATGAGAAAATTCGGGCGCAGGAGTTATCAGTG
>Ga0076208_140_pt1 | contig 6601 bp, 4 predicted proteins | sample RifGroE2_FD_67813 | JGI IMG/M metagenome (GOLD analysis project Ga0076208, IMG submission 67813) | Parcubacteria bacterium GW2011_GWE2_38_18
TTGGGTCCAATTATCAATGTTCTTATTATAATAAATTACTAAATTATTGTAAAGACCCCTTATCCCCTGGCCGAGCAAATGGTCGAGCGACAAATTATTAATCAAATACGCTAAATGATCGGGAAATTTCATCGCCAACGCAATCACCATTTCCGAAAGCAGCTCTTCCCGGCTCCGTACGGCAACCGATTTTAAGAAATTATTAGCACTACTGGTTTGTGGTTCGGTTTCCGTTTTAACTTTGCCCAATTCTTCTCTCAAGGCATTTTCGCTGACATTGATTTTTTGACTGATCTTTCTGATCCAAAAATCTTGCTCGGTTTTGTCTTTACCGCCGATCACCGCCACCTTGGGCAGAAGATCAGCCACTACTTTTCGACGATTTTCAATATTTTCCAAATCGACATCAGCAAAAGCTTTGTCATAAAAATACTGCATAATGTCTTTGGCGCCTTCAACTGCGCCCTTCCATTCTTCCGTGCTCTTCTTGATACATTCATCCGGATCTTTACCACTAGGGATTTCAATGATTTTTATATTGATTGTTAATTCCTTGCTCGGGTTGATGAATTTTTTGATATTACCATATCTATCTTCTCCTTCGACGATACGACTTACATCCTCCACTCTTTTCATCACCCTGTTGCCTGCATCAGTGGCCTTTTGGCCGGCGGAATCAGAATCCAAAGCCAAGGCGATATTTTTAGTATAGCGAGCGATCAAGCCGATCTGCTCTGCGGTCAAGGCGGTGCCGGAAGAGGCGATCACATTATTAAAACCATGTTGGTGTGCAGTGATCACATCCATCTGCCCTTCAACAATTATTGCCAATTCCTCAGCGCGGATTCTGGTCTTGGCTCGATCCAGACCGAACAGCAGTTTGCCCTTATCATAGATCATCGTTTGCGGACTATTGATATATTTACCCATTTTTTCAGTTACTTCTTTTTCCGGATTCACCCGTGCGGTAAAAGCGACTACGTTTGCATTCACGTCCCGGATGGGAAACATGATCCGATCACGAAAGCGATTGTAATAACGGTTGGTGCCTTCTTTTTTAATACTGAGTCCCGCGGAAAATATTTCATCTTCTTTATACTTGCGGCTTTTTAAAAAGTTGATCAAGTCCTCCCAATTGTCCGGGCTGTAGCCGATCTGCCAATCTTCAATAGTAGCTTCCGTCAAGCCTCGGTCCAACAGATACTGTTTGCCCCTTGTCCCAAGTTTGGTTTCCATTAAGACGTGATGATAATACTTGCTCGCCTGTTCCATTACCTCGATCAAACGTCCGCGCTTGGAATTCAATTCCGGATTTTGCGCTTTCAATTCCACCCCTGCCTTAGGTGCCAAAAGCCTTAAGGCATCAATAAAACTCAAACCCTCCATTTCCATAACGAAAGAAAAAATATCTCCGCCCTTGCCACAGCCAAAACAATGCCAGATCTGTTTTTCGGAACTGACCATGAAGGAAGGAGATTTTTCATTATGGAATGGGCAGTTAGCCCGAAAATTTATGCCAGCCGGCTTGATCTGGATGTATTCTCGTATGACATCTACGACATCCAATCTAGATTTTATTTCATCAGAGGGATTCATAATTAAATTTCTAATTTTGAATTTTAAATTTTAAAATTTTTAAAACTTGTACCAGGGTTTTTTTTCTTCTTGGGTTTCTGCTGCTTTATTACGCTGTTCTGTGACTAAGCGAACTATTAAGCTCTTTATTCTTTGCACTTCTTCTTCCACGATTCGGCCACCATACTCTGCGCTGTGCATGTGACTGCCTTGATAACTGGCCTGTTTCTGGTCCAGATGCAAACTGAAGATTAATTTATCCGTTTCATTTTTTAAATACAAATGCAACCGAGGGTAATGATCACGGTTCAATCTTCGCACATAACTATCATGGCCAGTCTTGTTTGTCAACAGCAAAATCCATAGTTTTTCTTCAAGCTTTAGTACCTCCAGTATAATTTATTATTTAGCTTAGGTCAAAACCCGTAAACAAAAATAGTCCCGATTAATCGGGACTATTTTTTATTGGATATTTGAAATTACCAATTGCTTCTTCGTTCTCCACCGTATCCGCCACGGCTTCCGCCACCACTATTGAAATCACGTCTTGGAGGACGAGCTTCCATTGGGCGAGCTTCATTTACAGTAAGAGTTCTGCCGTCAAATTCTTTGCCATTGAACATTTCAATAGCAGCTTGAGCTTCTTCGTCAGTTCCGTATTCTACGAAACCGAAACCCTTTGAACGACCGGACATTTTGTCCATGATGATGGTAGCTGAAACTACTGCACCAGCTTGTGAGAAAGCTTCTTTTAAAGCTTCATCTGTGGTGCCGTATGACAAACCACCAACGTACAACTTCTTTGACATATTTTTCTTGGTCTTATTTTTAAACGTAAGCTGACCACTTCTCGGCTTGTTTTTCATGCTCGCTGGACCAAGAGGGTCTTTTGATGGATTTGGAAGTCAATTCATGACCCAAATCGGAAAACATGTTGAGAAACACTTACTAAAAGGAAGTATAGCAGATTTGCCTATAAAAGTCAATGCCGAATTATTATCTTCAGATTAAATTATCAAATCGGCATTTAACTTACCAATAAGGGCTAAAGCTGCATTTCTTACCTCTTCTCTGTCTTTGTCAGTGGGCGGTCCTTTGATTTCCAGCTCTTTCACTAATTCCAGTTTCAAACCGGATGTAATTTCTTTGAAATTCTTGCCTGCGCCACCGGCCCATCCACAGGAACTCAAGAATACTGCATATTTCAGCGGCGGTTTTAATGCTTTGACTAGATTGGCCGCAAAACCTGCGACCGGATGTAGCTCCCCTAACACAGTCGGCGCAGCAAACACCAAAGCCCTGACATCAACCAAGTCTTTGGCAATATCGCCTACATCGCAAGCCGTCAGATCATAACTGACAAATTCAATTTTTTGCTCTTCAAAAACTTTTGTCATCCCTTCGATCATTTTTTTGGTACTGCCCCACATACTCAGGTAAACTACTATCACTTTCTTCTTTGTCTCCCCTTCCACCCATTTTTTATATAACTCTAAAATTCTCGGCGCATTTTTGTAGACCGGTCCATGGCTTGGCGCAATAACTGCTATCGGCAAATCGGCAATTTTTTCCATCGCTCGCTTGGCCATTGCACGAAAAGGCATCATTATTTCACCGTAATATCTTTGAGCATGATATTCCAGGTTGAATGCTTCGTTGTCAAAAGTCGCCTTGGACATATGAGCGCCAAAAAAATCACAAGAGAACAAAATCTTCTCCTCTTCCAAATAAGTGAACATAGTCTCCGGCCAATGAAGCATGGGCGCTTCGATAAAACGTAAAGTTTTGCCGCCCAGATCTAATTTTTCTTGATCCTTAATTATAATGATTCTATCTTGGATAATGCCATAAAATCGTTTGGCCATCTCACTTCCCATTAAGGTGGTTACTAATTTAATTTTTTCATTTTTAAGAAATATAAATGGGATGGCGCTGGCGTGATCCGGTTCGGCATGGTTCATTATCAAATAGTCCAGGTCTTTCAGCTTGGTCAGATTGTTTATATTGCGCGCTAACTTTTTTTCAAATCCAGGATTGACCGTATCGATCAAGGCTTGCTTTGATTTGCCAAAAACTAAATAAGCATTATAGCTAGTACCCTCGGGCAAAGCAATCAAGCCGTCAAATAGTTTTCGCTTCGGATCTTTTACGCCGACAAGATAGGCAGATTCAGATATGGCAATGGAATTATTTTTCATAAGATAAAATTTTATATAAACAGTATAGCTTATTTAAAGAAATGTAGCGATTTTTATTTTTAGCTAAAAATGGTATTATAATAATAATTTATATCTATTCCCTGAATGGAGGCGCCATGAAAACGATGCTCTTTTTAATCTTCCTTCTCCTCTGCTGTTTGTCAGCCCCCTCCGATCTGGATGCCGGCTCCAACCCCAACTTATCGATAACCAAGGCGACGGCTAGTAAACAAGATGCCGTGCCTCCTTGGGCAGCCAAAGAAAAAAATCCTGCCTGTAAAAAAGAGGGAGGGAAAATTCAAAACAAAAATCCGGTACTCCGAGTCACTTTCGGCGAAAAGATAAACTGCCGGATACTTCCCAAATAGGATCAGCCAATGGTCCTTTTTTTATTAACTTCTTAGAAGTACGCGGGCAAGTCTCAGCTCATCATAGTCATACTTGCCGCCTAAGTATTCAAAAACCGGTTTTAATTTCTCATCACCGCATTCTGCAAAAGCTATTTTCATTTTTGCAAACCTATCACTAGGCAGCTTAAGGTATTCCAAGTCCAAACGTTCTCCCGCATCAATCATTTTTTCCAAATGGTTAACGATAGTGCTCTGCGCTAAGCCCTGGTGCTTGGCAATCCGTTCAAGCGGAATCTTTTTTTGGATCAGTTCTTTGGTCTTAAGATAATATTGAGGCGAGGCAGCGACTTTGATCTCGCGCTCATTCTGATTCTTGCCAGGAATGACCACTGGCGAAATATTGTTTTCCTTGGCATAGGCATTGATCGCCCGTAAAAATACTTGGCTGAATTGCTCCAGCTTGCGCGCACCGACGCCGCTAATCGCGGAAAAACTGGTCTGGTCATTTGGAAAATAATAAGCCATTTCCTGAAGACTGGCATCACCGAAAATTACAAAGGGCGGCACATTGGCCTCGTCCGCCAACTGCTTGCGCAACTCCCGCAATATGCCGAATAATTCTTGGTTATAATCCAGATCACCTTTCTTGAAAGTCTTTTTAACCGCTTTCTCCGTCTGCGGTTTCACTAGTTCCAGTTTGTCTTCGCCTTGCAAGAAGGCGGCTCCTTTTTTTGTTAAGCTCAAGGTTGGGTACTTGCCGGCGCTTTTCATCAGATAATTTGCTCTGAGTAATTCCAAGGTAATTTGCCCCAATTCATCTTCGTTAAAATCTTTGACAATGCCGAAGACTGAAAGTTCGTTGTGGTGATTGATGGATATTTTTTGGTTACTTTTTCCCAAGAGCACATCGATGATATAATTTTTGCCAAAACGATTTTCTGTTCTTGCTACAGCCGATAATATTTTTTTGGCGATCTCAGTCGCGTCGAACCGCTCCTTTTCAATCAGGCAGGAATCGCAGCTAGCACAATTGTCCCCTGCCAGCTCTTCCCCGAAATAGCTAAGCAGATATTTTTTGCGGCAAGTATTTAGGTCGCAATAAGTTAAAACCTCATCCATTGATGAAAAAATCATGTTTGCGAGTATCGGCGTAGGTATAAAAAAGCACGCACTGGCTCGGCAGGCCATCACGTCCAGCGCGACCGATTTCCTGGTAATAGCCTTCAAGTGTCTTGGGGAAGGTATAATGAACTACCAAGCGCACATCAGGTTTATCAATGCCCATGCCAAAAGCAATAGTCGCTACTATAATATTGACTTTGTCTTTGATAAATAATTCCTGAGTTAACTTTCTTTCCCCCGGCTCGAGGCCAGCATGATAAGCGCGGGCACTAAAATTATTCAATTTTAAATTCCCCACCAATTCCTCGGTTTCCTTACGGGAAAAACAATAGATGATTACCGACTCATTTTTATACTTATCCAAAAGATTAACCAATTTGGCAAAAGCCTGTTTTTTTTCGATTACACTAATGTTCAGATTCTCTCGATTAAAACTGGAAGTGAAAAGTTTCGCCTGCTTGAGATCTAAATGGCTCACTATATCTTCACGCACCTTGGCGGTGGCAGTCGCGGTTAGGGCGATAATCGGTACGCCGGGCAATATTTTTTTGAGCTGGCCTAAGTTGCGGTAAATGAGCTTCATCGATTGCAATCAAGCTGACCGACAAAGTTTTCAGAAAATCCTTAAAGCTTTCCAACGCCAATCTTTCAGGCGCCAGATACAAAATTTTCACCTCACCATTTTTGGCTCGTTCGCAAACTTGATTGATTTGCTCCGCAGTCAAAGAAGAATTAATAAACTCCGCCTTCGCCCCGCATGCCTTAAGCGCATCCACCTGATCCTTCATTAAAGCGATCAAAGGAGAAATTACAATCGTTAAGCCAGGGAATTTTAAAGCCGGCAATTGGTAACAAAGAGATTTCCCTCCCCCAGTCGACATCAACACAAAACTGTCTTTTCCCGCCATCACATTATCAATAATCTCCGCCTGCAAAGGCCGAAATTCATCAAACCCGAAATATTGCTTGAGAAGAGTTTTCATTGCTAAAAATTAATCAATATACTAATTATAGCATACAAAGAAAAAGATAAACAAAAACAAATAATTCCTATATTTGCTTATCAAAAAATTCATCTTTTGTTGGAGTGGGAGTTTGTACTCTAAACTTTAGATAAAAAAAGAGGACTTTTAAATCCCTCTCATTTCAAGTTGTTAGACCTGAATTACTAGATTTCTCAATCTTTGTAATAGCCGGCGCTCTGCCAGCAGAATTTCAATATAAAACTTTTCAGGCAACGAAGTGTTGGAGTTTTCGGGACCGACATCATGATAGATGAACAAATCTTCAGTCGACAAGAGAGCCTCTTGAACAGCGATATTTTGCCTTACCTTTTCATGAATAAAAGTGGCGAGT
>Ga0076208_141_pt1 | contig 6464 bp, 7 predicted proteins | sample RifGroE2_FD_67813 | JGI IMG/M metagenome (GOLD analysis project Ga0076208, IMG submission 67813) | Parcubacteria bacterium GW2011_GWE2_38_18
TGAACTGTACCCCGTTTAGTAGACACGGGTAAAAACAACTAGGCGGTTTCTAAAAGATGATTTCGGTACTGTACCGGGGTCATCTTTTTTAGATTCCATTGATAACGTTCGTAGTTGTAGTATTGCATATAATTTTCAATTAGGATATTTAGCTCCTCAAATGTCTTGCAATTTTGGTAATCGACATCATCCTTGAAATGGCCGAAGAATGATTCCATGGGTGAATTGTCTATACAATTGCCCTTGCGCGACATGGATTGGACCATGCTTAGTTTCTTGACCTGTTCAATGTATTGAGGATTGGTGTAGTGAAAGCCCTGGTCGGAATGAATCATGATGTTTTGAAATGAGTTGAGTGGCAGTGTCGCATTGTTTTTGAGCCGCTCAACCGTTCCCAGCACTAACTCCATATTAATGTGCTGCGACAATTTCCACGCTACTATCTCACCGCTACCAATGTCCTTAATGACCGACAGGAAGGCTATGCGATGATTAAATGGCAAGTAGGTGATGTCAGTACAGAACACTTTGAATGGTGCGTTTGATTTAAACTCTCGATTTAGCCGATTGTTAAATGTGCGATGCTCCTGAGTTTTCTTAGCCATTCGCTTGTAGGGGTTGGGACGCCGTATTTTACAGATCAGATGATGCTTTTTCATAATGCGTTTAATTTTCTTGTGATTCATGATTGCTCCTTCAGGTAAATGCATTTGGATTGACCGCCAACCATATTTTTTCTTGCCATACTCAAATATCTTTTTAATCAACAAATAATCCTCATGGTCTTTACCTACTTTGCTAGAACGTGCTAACCAGCGGTAATAGCCGCTCCGCGAAACATTATCGATTAAACATAAAATACTGATATCCAATCCTAAAATTTTAAATATGGCATATTTCTGAAATGGCCGCAGTTTTAACTCTTGCGCTGAGCCCGGAGTTTGACTAAAAAATCGTTTTTCGCCTTTAGATATGCAACTTCAATCTCTAATCTTTTTATTCGGTCAGCATCATTTAACGCCTTGATCCTGGGTCTGCCCTTTTGGCTGCCTTTAGTGGTGCCACGTTCTTCAGATCTTAAACCAACCTCACCTTTAGCCTCAAATGTTCGCCGCCAGAGATTTAAACTATTTTTTGGCACATACTTTCCGATTAGTCGCAGGTCAAATCCAGCTTCTCTGAATATTTGCGAAGCAGTCATGCCTTCGGCATACTGCTTAACGGCAAGAACTTTAAATTCTTTACTGTAAGTAATGGTTTTAGAGCATTTAATTACATGCTCATTTTTGAGTAATTCAGCAATTTGCTCTGAATTAAATTTTGGTTGTTTCATGGTTTAAGTATATATATTTTTAAAACACAAAAAAAGCAGACAATTTCGTGTCTACTTTTTGGGGCCCAGTTCATTTCGGAATATTCTCCAGTGTCGGTATTAATTTTTATCATGTCGCCTTCGTTTACGAACATCGGGACATTAATCTCTGCGCCTGTTTCGATCGTGACTGCCTTGGTAACATTGCCGGCTGAATTCCCTTTGACTCCAGGAGGAGCGGAAATCACCTTGAAGGTCATCTTGATCGGTAGATCGATTGCTACGGGGTTGTTTTGGAAATACATTACATCTACGTCGGTGCCGTCTTTCAGATAAATCAATTTATCTTCCAGTTGTTCAATCGGCAGATCGAATTGTTCATAGGACTCATTGTCCATAAAATAAGCATTGTTGTCATCCTTGTACATGTAATTAGCTTTTCTTTTTTCGGTTGCAGCCGGCTCCGCTTTATCATTGCCTTGAAAAGTTTTTTCTAGTACATTGCCATTGATTACATTTTTCAATTTGGTTTTCAAAACAGCACCGCCTCTACCCATTTTGTGATGATCAGCTTTTACTACCACATATGGTTCGCCGGCAATCTGTATCAGCTTGCCGAGCTTTATCTCATTAATTGCGTACATACAAATAAAATTTTTTAATTTTTAATTTTTAATTTTTAAATAATTTTAAAAATTAAAATTTTATCTATTGGTTAACAAAAGGCAACAAAGCGATGATTCTGGATCTCTTGATTGCTGTTGCTAATTTTCGTTGGTGTTTTGAGCAGGTGCCGGTTCTTTTCTTGGATAAGATTTTCATGTATGAGCCGACAAACTTTCGCAATGTGTGAGTATCTTTGTAATCAACTTCTTTAATGTTGTTTACGCAAAAATGACATTGCTTGTCTTTTTTTATTGCTGTGTCCAAAAGGTATATTCTCTACCTTGATTTCATCCTCATCAGGATTTGATTCATTAATATTTATGACTGGTTCTTCGCTGGGCATCGGTGGTTCATTGTTGAAGCTACCGGATTCTCTGCTTGAAATCTTGTCCAACATGATCATGTTTTCCCCGATAATTTCTGTGCGAGAACGTTTAATTCCATCTTGACCGGTCCAATCTCTGGTTTGTAGTCTACCCTCGATGTAAACCTTTGATCCTTTGTGCAAGTATTGACCGCAAATTTCTGCTAGTCTTCTCCAGACGACAATATTGTGATATTCAACCTTTTCTTGTTTTTGTCCTGCTTGGTCATTCCAAACTTGGTTGGTAGCGATTGAAAATGAAGCAACTGACTGACCGCTTGGAGTATTTCTGACTTCTGGATCCCTGGTTAGGTTTCCAATAATCATGGCCTTGTTTAAATTCATAGATTTTTTACCGATGCCCGATTGGATCGGTTTATTAATTAATTAATTTCTCTTCAACCCTCCTTGTAAGAAGGAAAAAATTATAATAAATCGTTGGTTTCTAGAATTTTATCAAGTTTTTCATCCAGATCTTTTAGATCAGTTTTTTCTTTTGTGCTCTTTTTGGCTGGTTTTTCTTCAATCTTTTTTTCTGCTGGTTTTGCTTTTTCAGTTTTAACTTCTGATCTTTCTATTTTTGCCGGCAAGTCAATTGTCCTGACTTCCCTGCGAATGATTTGATGACGTAATATTTCAGACATCATACGGATATTGCGCTCAACTTTTGCTAGATTCGCTCCGGCTAGATCAAACTCTACGTAATTGTAGTAGCCATAAGTAAAGCCTTTGATCGGATAAGCAAGCTTTTTCTTGCCCCAATTCTCACTGTAAGTAACTACGCCTTCATTGGCAGTAATCAATGCATTGATCTTTTCAACGATCGGTTTCACTTCATCCTCACTGAACTTATTGGAAATGATATGAAGCATTTCGTAGTGAGGGGTCTCTGTTTTTTTTGTCTTTGCCATAGGCTTAAAAAAATAAATTCCCAGGTATTCTAAAATACTCCGGGAGTGTTCGAATACCTTTAGTTATGCAAAATGCCTAACTTTGATTCCGTTCAAGACGGATGGGAAAGGTTTAGTTATTAAATTGTATTTGTACTCTAACATAATGAATGGCAAATTGCAAGAGTTGTTTTTTTGTGTTAAGGTTTGATTTGTATGAAATACTTCTTTATTTTAGGTACAAATCCGGAATTATCAATAGCCGAGCTTACGGCTGTTTTTGATTTGGAAAAAGTTATCACTACGAATTTTATATCACCAAATAAGCATGTCTTTATCGTAGAGCTAGATAAAAATATTGATTGTAATCAATTAATTAATCGACTGGGTGGGATTATTAAAATCGGTCAGATTTTTGCTGAATCCAAAAAGCATTCAGCCGATATATTTGCTAAAATAAAAGAAAATTCAGCAATTCAAGAAAAGAAGTTTATGTTCGGTTTCTCCAGTTACCTCAATAACTTCTACCTTAAACCGCTTGCCATGGAACTGAAAAAGGCTTTGAAAGAGGAAGGAATCGCCTCTCGTTGGGTGACCAGTCGAGAGCCGGTGCTTTCGAGCGTGGTAGTTGAGCAGAATGATTTAATTACAGAAGGGGCCGAATTTGTTTTAATCGAGTACGCGGGCAAAGTTCAAATTGGTCGAACATTAGCAGTTCAGCCCTTCAAAGACCTATCTTTCCGTGACTTCGGCCGCCCGGCCAGGGATGACCATTCAGGCATGTTACCGCCAAAATTAGCACAAATAATGATAAATCTGGCAAAATTGAAGCCGGAACAGACCTTACTTGATCCATTCTGCGGTTCCGGAACAGTAATTACCGAAGCGGCATTAATGGGGTTGTGTGAATTAATTGGTTCAGATATTTCTCCAAAGGCAATAGAAGATACCGAAAACAATATCCAATGGATAATAAAAAGTTACAAGTTACAAGTTACAAGTTACAAGTTACACAATAAATCCGCAACTGAATTATCAAGCTTTATAAAACCAAATTCAGTGGATGCAATTGTGACTGAGCCGTACCTTGGACCGCAGCGTGGACAGCATGATACCAGGAAGGTAGTTAAAGAGTTGGAAGAGCTTTATACAAAAAGCATCTCAGAATTCAAAAAGATTTTAGCTGATGGCGGCAGAGCTGTGATGATCTGGCCGGTCTTTAGAACCAAAGAAGGAAATATATTTTTAAGTAAGAATATCGCCGGTAATTTTAAGATTATTCCGCCCTTACCCGAGAATTTGCATAATAAAAATTTAAGATTATCAAATCGGCAGACAGTGATTTATGGCAGGCCGGAGCAAAGAGTGTGGCGGGAGATAGTAATTTTGAAGAAATAAAAAAAGAAATATTTTACTGTTTCTTTATTTATGAAGTTTATACTTGCATGAAGCTTGTGGTCAAGATAAATGAAAACCAACCAACCTCACCCTACCCTCTCCTTCTAAAGGAGAGGGGAAAATTCTACTTATTGAACAAAAAGTGGCAAATGTCACCGTCTTGCATGACATAGTCCTTACCTTCAATTTTTATCAAACCTTTTTCCCTGGCTTTTGATTCTCCGCCGGCAGCAACAAAATTTTCAAAACTCATTACCTCAGCGCGAATGAAGCCTTTTTCAAAATCGGTATGAATTACCCCGGCGGCTTGCGGCGCTTTAGAGCCGCGGCTGATGGTCCAAGCATGAGTTTCCTCTGGGCCGGTAGTAAAAAAGGTAATTAAATCCAATAGTTTGTAGGACGCTTTGATCAGTCTATCCAAACCGCTTTCATCCAAGCCAAGTTCCTTGATGAATTCCATCCTGTCTTCGTCGGGCAGATTAATTATCTCCTCTTCAATTTTAGCGTTTATTTTTATAACGTTTTCTTCTCCTTCAGCAAAATCTTCATTGTCATTATCATCTACGTTGAGTACGTAAAGCAAAGGTTTTAAGGTTAAAAGATTCAAATCCTTGATCAGTGATTTTTCTTCTTCATCTAGCCCAATTTCTCGAGCCGCTTTGCCGGCATTCATGCCGATCTTAAGCTTTTCGAGAATTTCCTTCATTTTGATTTGCTCTTTGTTCCCTGTTTTTGCTTCTCTGCTCGCTTTATCCAATCTTTTTTCGACTGAGGACAAGTCAGCAAAAATCAATTCCATATTGATGGTTTCTTTGTCAGCATTCGGGTCAACCTTGTCATTTACGTGAATGATTTTGCTATTTTTAAAACTTCTGTCGCCTTTGTGGGCATCCTTAACAATCCCTGCAATATCGACAAATTCGATAATTGTGGGAATAATTTTTTTGGAATTAGAAATAGAAACCATTTTTTCCAAGCGTTCATCCGGCACTTTGACTACACCAACATTAGGCTCAATAGTACAAAAAGGGTAGTTTGCAGCCTCAATGCCTTTCTTAGTCAAAGCATTAAAAAGAGTAGATTTTCCAACATTCGGCAGTCCGACAATTCCGATAGATAGGGCCATATTATCAATTAAAAATTTAAAGATAAAAATTCAAAATAATGTTGAATTAAATAAATCAACAAGGTCACTTTATCAGATTCTCTTTATTTATGCAAAAAATTGAATTAATGACGTTCAGATTGACAAAACGCATTTTATTTGCTATACTGTTATTATAACTGTTAAAAATCAATGGTTATAATCTTTCAAATCATAAAGCGTTGAGAGAACCACGAAAAAATGCTTCGCATTCTCGTGGCAAGCCACGAAAAAGAGCTAAAGCTATCTCGTGGCAAGTAAAACAAAAATAAAAACAAAACCAATGCAAGTAAAACTACTTAAAACTATTTTTTTATTGTGAGACAGCTTTTATTCTGCTGTTTTATTGTTGTCTAAAATTTAAAATTAATTAAAATAAAAACAAAACCCATGCTTAAAAAATTAAAAAGTCCGGTACATAGCCATTTGGCTTGGCTGGCAATCAGCGCAGTTTATTTACCTTCTTTTTTTCTCGTCAACTTTGCTTTGGCGCAAAGCCAATTCGAGCAAGCTGCTTCTTCTACTCAGCCAGTGGTTGAGCAAGTTGCCCCTCAGCCTGAACCAGTACAAAATGCTTCGTCTACTGTCATGCAAGCGCCTTTGCCAGCACTAATCAGTTCAACTACCACATGTCCCTTAGGTATGGTTTGTAGCGGCAAAAGATTCAATCCGGAAGTAAAAATAGATGGT
>Ga0076208_139_pt1 | contig 5580 bp, 8 predicted proteins | sample RifGroE2_FD_67813 | JGI IMG/M metagenome (GOLD analysis project Ga0076208, IMG submission 67813) | Parcubacteria bacterium GW2011_GWE2_38_18
CCAGTCAATCGGGGTTCGAATCCCTGTCCCCGAGCATAAAAATAAAATACACCTGAGCGAAAGCGATGGTGTATTTTATTTTTATTTTCAGGAAAAGGGATGAGAAGTTTATGCCCCGGAGCGATAGCGTAGGGGTAAATCCCTGTCCCCGAGCATTAAAAAATAACGCTTAATTTAGTGTTATTTTTAGAAGAAAAAAGTTTACAAAATTTCTAAATGATTATATCATTACCTAGTAAATAAATTCATTATTAATGATGTGGAAAATTTTAATGTGGGTCAACAAGAATTAAAAGTTTGCGGCATAACATTAGATGAATATAAAAGTAGAATTGAATTACTTAATAAATTTGTCCAATCTTCAGTAATTAAAAAAAATATTGAATCCTTTGGCGCAACTTCAAATATTAATAGAATATGTGGTTTATCAGTATTGCTTGAAAAATTACAAAATGTTTATAATAGTAAAAAGGTATTTTCTCAAATTAAGGATCTATGGGATTCTGATGATGCATTGTTTGAATTAATTACTGGCGGTTTCATGCTAGCCATAGGAGAAAATCCGTTATTTCAGGTTGTTATTAAAACTCCAAAAGATGTCATGATAAGAGATAAAAAAATTAATATTGAATGTAAAAATTTTCAAGAAGGTGAAAAAATGATATCTGCTATAAAAGGATTTACGGGTCAATTAAACAGAAATGAACAAATGTCAAACGTAACTTATTCAAAAGAAACTCTTCCGCAAGATTTTAAGTTAAGACGAAAAATAGGAGCAACAAGTGTCCCTCGTCATTTAGGAAGTTTTTTTGAAGTTAATAGATATGAGCAATTTATCCAAAATGGAATTGAAGGAAAAAACAGACAGCTTTTGCCAAATATTTGCAATATAATTTCTCTAAACACAACCAGGGTAGTAGATAATATTCAAGTCGCCACAGAAGCTACTGCTAAATTTTTACAAAACAATCAATATGAAAAGATTTCTGGAATTTTATTATTTCATAGCATGCCTAGCAGGAGTGAATGGGATAAAATTTTAGGTTTCGTTTATAAAGTTAGGCTAGTTTTAAATGAACAAGCAAAAATAAAAATTCCACAAGATTTGGTAAGTAAAATAAAAGGAGAAACATTTACTGTAAGTTTAAGAAATATAAAATAAAAAACTTCCTTAAGTGTCTCATTTGTCTTGTTCTTGTTTTTAGTATGTTTTGGTTTGAATCATTGTTAGGGCATCACAATATTGGGCGTTGGTCAGGTGCTAAGGAGAAAGAAAGTAAAAAGAATATTTGGAATTATTAGTTCAATTGTTTTAATCATATTTGGAATATTGATTATAAGGGGAGTTTCAAATAGTAGCTCAATTGAGATTACAAACAAAGGTTCAATGAATATGATGATGAGTTTCGCATCAACATTTATTTTAACAATATCCAGTCCAATGACTATTGTATTTTTTACTAGTCTATTTTCCGCCTAAGCAGTCGAAAATAACTATGCAAAAAAAGATTTGGTGTTTTTGGTTTAGTTACGGGCTTAGCAATCTTATTATTTATGGGAACATCTATTGTTGCATTTTTCGTTAATCAGAATCGGCATTTAAATGAATTTGGTAAATATATTAAATACTATAGTAGGCACAGTGCTAATTATGGTCATTAGCAAGTAAAATTTCAATTTCAGTTCGAACTTGTTCATGCTCGAGTCAAAAACGGATTGCCGAAAGACTGATTCATGTCGAAAGATATCAAAAAAATAATTATGAACACAAAAAAAATAGACGAACTAGCAAAAATCATTTGGGATTATCATCATGTCAATCATGATCTTAAAAAAGCAGATTGTATTTTTGTGTTATGTAGTAATGATGTTCGGGTGGCAGAGTACGCAGCTGAATTATTGCTGAAAGATTTTGCTCCTAAAATTTTATTTTCCGGAGGATCTGCCCACCAGAATGACCTTTTGGCTACCGGATGGGATATTCCAGAGGCAGACTAAGGAAAAAATTATTGTTGAAAATAAATCTACGAATACGGGAGAAAATATTCTTTTCAGCAAAAAGTTATTTGCTGATCAAGGCTTGAATTTTGATACTTTTATTCTAGTTCAGAAGCCGTACATGGAGCGACGGACTTTGGCGACTTTCCAAAAGCAATGGCCGGAAAAGAAGTTTATCGTGACATCACCAAGTATTTCATTTGATAATTACCCAAACAAAGAAATTTCTAAAATCGATGTTATTAATATAATTGTCGGTGATCTTCAACGGATAAAAATTTACGCAGAAAAAGGATTTCAAGTTTATCAAGAAATCCCTGGAAAAGTATGGGATGCTTATGAGCAATTAATTAAAATGGGCTACAATAAACATTTATTATGAAACCAATATTAATCACATGTTATGTTAACCCAGATTTAGACGGCTATGCTAGCTTGGTTGCTTATGCAGAGCTATTTGATAAAAAGGGTGGAAATGTTATTGCTGGAATTATTGGTCAGCCCCATGACGAAGTTGAGTATGTTTTGGATAGATTTGGCTTAGATAAAGTAGATGAAATATCGGATGACGAATTATTTAATGAAGTAATCCTAGTTGACGCAAGCGATGTAAATTGCTTAAAAGGGAAAATCAATCCAGAAAAGGTTATAGAGATTATCGATCATAGAAAAATCCATGAGGCAGATAAATTTATAAATGCAAAAGCCCAAATTGAATTGGTTGGCGCAGCCGCTACACTGATTGCTGAAAAATTTAAATTAGAGAATATAACAATTTCTCAAAAATCGGCCATACTTTTATATAGTGCAATTATTTCAAACACGCTCAATTTTAAAGGCAGTATTACTACTATTAGGGACATGGATATGGCAAAATGGTTGCGACAATTCATTAATGTATCAAATGATTATTGGATTGACTTGTTTACGGCAAAATCAGATTTATCGGGAAGTAAATTAGCAAAAACCATTGAAGGTGACTCTGCCTGGTTTACAATTGCTGGTAAAAAAATAACTATAGCTCAATTAGAGATAATCGGTGTAAAAGATTTAATAGAAAAAAGATTGCCTGAAATAATTAGTGCGCTAAAAAAATTGAAAGGCAATAATGAGTTGGAGATAGTTTTTTTAAATGCAATTGATTTAAAGCTTGGAAATAACACGATTGTCGCTACTGATGCAGGAACAAAAAAACTATTAGAAAAAAGTTTAGGGGTCAAATTTGTTGGCGATGTAGCAAAGAAAAAAAGTGTTATCATGAGAAAGCAGATTATTCCGTTAATCAAAATGGAGCTTGAAAATAATCTGTGAAATGCAGAAAACTATACTTTTATGGAAGACAAAAAAGCAATCACTATATTAATGAATTTATTAAAGAAGGAAATACTTACTGCCGAAGAAAAGGAGGCGATCTCTTCTGCTATCGGCATTTTTAGCTGGACCTCATTGGCAAAGACCAGAATGAAAGCCATAAAAGAAAAAAGTGATAAGAATAATTTTAAATGAATTGTGGAAAAGAATAGTCTTGAATTATCAAATAAAAAATGTTAATATAACCTTAATTTTTGGACCTTTGCACATAATGTTATTCAATCTTGTCGCAGGGTTTATCTGCGAAATCTCTGAAGGAGGATCGCATGGAAAACAATCCTAGGACTTTTGTTGCTTGCGTGGTGGACAGTACGGGCGATGCCTTGACGACGGCAGAACTCATGCACGGAAGAATACTTCTGGATTGGCTTACGGGAAAAGGCTTCGACCTCGGGAGTCAATTCATCTTCTGTGGTAAAAGCCAGCGTCATAAGGCTTTTGTAGGGTCTCTCGGACACGAGCCAGATAGCCGCGAACAGATATTCGATGACCAAAAGGTCAGTGCAGAAGCGGCGCGAAACCAGGCTTTAAGATGTTCGGACGTTCTCGTTGTGTGTTCCGAGGCCTATATAAGGGCTTTGGGCAAGCACGATGTTGAGCCACTGACATCGTGGACCGTGGTCCATAACGAAAAAAAATTGCTACACCTCAATCAGTTAGCTCTGCGGAAGTGATTCTATACCCGGGTAGTTCTTCTACCCGGTTTTTTTATGAGGTGATAATAAAAAACAGAACGCTTGTAGGCGTCCTGTTTTTGAAAAACTTATTTCTTTGTCTCACAGCAAGCTGTATCACAGCATTTGCAGTAGTTTGATACCAGCTGTTGCACGCCAACTACTATTACTATAATCGGCCAGACAATGCTGACAGCTTCGGTAGAGATGACCTCGAATGCTTCGAGTAAAAATGTTAGACCAAAGAGAATGACAAAAATCGGCACCATTTTGTGGTGCGGACAGCTGCAAGCCTGCCCTCCTTTGCCTTGTTCCATAGATTTTTTGTTTACATTAGTTAATTTCATTTTATTATAGCATAATTAATTTATTGAATAAACTTATTTATTAATTTATAATTGAATTATTAAGATTAAAAAATCATGAAATTTTGTTTTGAAAATTTAATATGGGGTTTTTCAGAGAAAAAGGACGGGACGATGATTCTTAAACATACCGATCAAGTTCAGAAAAATTTAGAAAATCGGCAAAGATATTTTGCTAAATTAGGAATTAGCTTAGACAATCTGGTCTCAACCGAATTGATTCACGGGAATAATGTAGAAGTTGTCGACAGAAGCAATAAAGGACAAATTATTGCCGACTCCGATGGGCTTGTTACCGATCAAAAAAATTTATTTTTATGCATAACTGCTGGTGATTGTGTGCCTATTTATTTTTACGATCATAAAAAGGAAATAATTGGCATTGTTCATGCGGGATGGAGAGGTGTTGTAAAAAATATTGCGGGAAGCTTAATTGAAAAGATGACCAACGAATATCAAGCCAAACCCGAGGACATTGTTGTATATATCGGCCCTCATTTAAAAAAATGTCATTTCGAAGTCAAACAAGACGTAAAGGATCAATTTGAAGATTATCCCAATTTTATTATTGTCGACAATAACCGAATAATGATTGATTTGCTAGGAATAATTAAAAAACAATTAACTGAAGCAGGAGTAAATGAGAGCAATATAAACACTAGCGATCTATGTACTTATTGCGAAGAAGATAGATACTTTTCATATCGCAGAGACAAACCGAGTAATGTTGAGGGAATGATTGCCTATATTGGAATGAGGTAAATTTTTTCGCATCCATGCGTTTAACTGGTATGGCAAGAGGAAGGCAAATAAAGAAGAAAATACTTGTATTGTGTCATCCTGAATTTATTTCAGGATCATATGAATAACCACCTGATCCTGAAACGAGTTCAGGATGACACTCTGTGATATTTTTATAATTATTAATTATATTTTCTTTAGCCAAAACTATCCCCCATCCTTTTTAAAACATACAAAAAAACAATCACCTTACGATGATTGTTTTTTTATTTGAAACTAGCTATTAAGCACGTTGTACGTTGACTGCGCTTAAACCCTTTGGACCATCTTGGGTCTCAAAAGTCAAAGCATCGCCTTCGCGAAGTTCTTCAAAGCTTACGCCAACAAGAGAATTGCTGTGAAAGAATAAATCTTTTCCTAGGCTTTCAGAT
>Ga0076208_142_pt1 | contig 5248 bp, 5 predicted proteins | sample RifGroE2_FD_67813 | JGI IMG/M metagenome (GOLD analysis project Ga0076208, IMG submission 67813) | Parcubacteria bacterium GW2011_GWE2_38_18
TACTTCATAACAGATGCCGAGATTGGCTGCCATCCTCCCAGCTGTTGCTGAAGAGCAATTTCCTGGCGCAGAAAAGATCAAGGGATCAGTTTCAATCCCATCTTCAGCCAACTCATCGTTGACCAATCTGCAAACCCGATCAATCTGCTGAAAATCATCTGGGTTGAGATCTTCCCCTGGCTTGTGGCTCACAGGATAAACAACAAACAGAAACCTTAATTCCACGACAACCTCCTTGACTTGAATGATCAATGAATTGTAATTAAGCAAAACAATAAATAAAATAATAAGGATTTTACCTCATTATGTCAAGGGAAAGCCTCACTTCACCTTATTTCAGCAAATCTCTTTTCTTCTCATCAAATTCCTTCTTGTTGATTTCTCCTCGTGCGTATCTTTCTTTTATTATTCTTAGAGCTTCGTGTTCGTTATTTTCGTAATGCGTCTCTTTGCCGCTGACTGATCGAATAAGGGCAACGATTGCCCAAAAAGAATCATCGAGATTAGCCCTACCCAACCGAAGCCACCCATAAAATCATTGTAATATCCCATCATATTTTTAAAATTAAATCTTAATAACTACAATTAAAGATTAAACGGATTAATTTTTGGTTAATAAAGAAAGGTAAGAAATTAGAAAAAATGATATAATTAATATATGCAAATATTAAATACATCCTTAGTCGCAGTCGCCCTAGTGGCAGATGCACTGACCGTTTCTCTAGGTTTAGGCGCTAGTGCATTTAAAAACACCAAAAAGAATGCCTTAATGATTGCTTTATATTTCGGTCTTTTTCAATTCTTTATGCCTCTAGCTGGCTGGTTTGGCGGTATCTACTTTAAAAATCTGATCAGCAGTTTCGACCACTGGATCGCTTTTGCCCTCCTAGTCATAATCGGTGGTAAAATGATCATCGAATCATTGGAAGAAAAGGAAGAACCTAAAAATTTTATCCTTGCTCATGCCGCATTATTCATGCTGGCATTAGCAACTAGCATTGATGCTCTGGGTGTTGGTTTAAGCTACGCCTTTTTAGATGTGCCCATAGTATCTTCGGCCATTTATATAGGCGTTGTAACATTTTGCCTATCCTTTCTTGCATACATCCTAGGCAAAAGCTTAAAATTTTTAATAAAAAATAAAGCGGAACTACTCGGAGGCATCATCCTGCTCGCCATCAGTATAAAAATATTATTCGACCATCAGGTATTTAATTAAAATAAGCCACTTAAAATCAAAGACCACCAAAATCGACGGTCTTATTTTTTATGGACGTTATTTGACGAAGTGGGAACATATTTGATTAAATCTTCTAACCAATTTTAGAAAAAAAGAGAGGGTCTGCATAAATGCAAACCCCCATGTATTAATTTGTATGCCTCCTAGCAATCTAGAAGAGCAAGTTGTCTTTGAATGCGTTCATCTTTGGGAAACACCCTGTCCAAATAGTTAAAGCGCCCAATGAAGAGCTTTTTGGCGTCAGGGTTGTTCTCAATTGCATTGAGCATGTCTTCCGTGTATCGACTAGAGGTATAGAACTCAAGCTCCAGCTGATTGCGGAGTGTTTCAATGTCGTAGCCAAGGTTAAGCGCTCCAGCACTGGCGTTGAACTGCTCCCAATCGATTCCGCCTTTAGCAGTTCTTGCTAGTAGGCCGGAATCATATGCCTCCGCCCAAATTGCTGTGCCAGGGAAAGGTGTAAAAACCGGTATGTAGGCAGTAAGCAACCCTTTAATGTTTTTGAAGAGTTCAAAGCCTTCACGCACCTCGGCTTCAGTTTCACCAAGATTCCCAAGAATGTAGTCACCCACCACCATAATGTCGTGTTCTTGGGCGAACTCTATCGCCTGCTGAGCCCGAAGTAGATGAGTTCTGAGAAGAGCACTCTTCTTTTCATCAAGATCTGATTTCGGATAGAGCCTTCTGGTTTCATCGCCCATTGTAGGTATTATCATCTGCTCCTTATTGAACTTGAGCAGAATGGCGGGATTGAACGATTCGATTCCGATCGTGAATGATCTGAAGCCGACCTCCTTCATGTGGTCAAGGAGGTCACCCCGGCCTGTTCTCCGCAGATAATGAAGGTCGTTGATGCTGGCAAAAGTATCGAATACCACCCCATACTTTTCATGTAGGTGCGCCTGCTCCAGGTGATCAACAATTTCATTTACCCACCTTTGATTGGCGAAAAAGTCTTCATCCGTGAAGGTGATCACTTGAGGATGAAATGTTTCAACCAAAAAGCGAATATACGCCACGGCTTGAAGAGCCGGCGTAGTTTTTACTCCTTGGCCATAAACTACCGCAGTGGCGCAGAAACTGCACTTGAAGCGACATGCACGGTTAAAGTGCACACTCAAATCAAGCTCATTGCTTCGTTTGTCGCGATAATCATCGACATTCAAACCTTTCCAGGACGGCGTAGCTATGTCGACGAGGTGTTGAATTCTCTCTGCTAGCGGGCTGACATGCATTTTTCCTCTTCGGAAAAAGCTAACGCCGTTTTTTGCTTCGACCGGCACATCATACTCCAGATGACAGAGAAGTTCTGGCAACGCCTTTTCTCCTTCGCCGGCTATTACGAAATCAAACGGCGATTTTTTGTTAAGAAGTTCAGCGAGGCTTTCACTTTCTTGCCCGAGTAAATGAGCTTGAACACATCCAGACGCATGCCAGCCACCCAAGATAATCGGCAGTTCAGGGTTGTACTTCTTGAGCGTTTCCGCAATTTTCCTTCCTTCCGGGTAGTTTGGGGTCATCGTAGAAATACCGACGTAGTCCGGTGAAAACTTCTCAAGACTTTCCATGAGTTCCGGACTTGCTGACGCATGAAACATGCGCACTTGGTAGCCGAGTTTTTCCAGTTGACCCGCAAGTGCCATAATTGATTCCGGGGCTTTTGCGATTCCGAGAGACTTGCCTATATTAATCTGAGGCTGGATTAAAGCAACTTTTTTGTTCATGACCGTGTCTCCTTTTTCTTAAAGTTAGAGTTGATAAAAATAGCCAAAGAATTGGTCGATAATTGAACTTATTTTCTTGTAAAGAACGAGAAATTCTCATAAGCACAAGATTTCCCGATTATAAATCTTAACATAAAAACCTATTTATGTCAATAAAAAATGGTAATGTGCACACACATATTCCACTTTCATGTAACCTTGAGACATAATGCTAAAACTATCATTTTAAATGCTAAGTAAGCTAAAAAAGAAATCTTGAAGCTGACGAAAACTGCAAAAGAAAATTATCAGAAAAACACTTTGAAACCTGACTTTAAAGTAAAGCGAAATAAAAGTTTTAAACTAAAAAGCCCTATTAATAGGTGATAAAAGCTTCTTTAGTTGTAGATTTTTACTATGTGGACTGGATTCGAAGGGGCGGAAGCCCCACGCCGAAAATTCTTCATGGCTGGCTATTTAAATAATCTTTTCTTTACTTAAGCATGTAATTAAGTTGCGCCTTTGTTTGTATCAGTTCGTTTACCAATAAGATTCACAAAAAATAAGACCGCCAAATCGGCGGTCTTATTTTTTGTGGACCCTATCGGATTTACCCCTACGCTATCGCTTCGGGGCATAAACTTCTCATCCGACTATGTATACACAAAAACAAAAAAATCTCCATTCGGAGATTCTTTCGTTTTTGTGGACCCTATCGGATTCGAACCGATGACCTCCTGCTTGCAAAGCAGGCATTCTAACCAGCTGAACAAACAAAAAAGACTTTAGATTTAAAGGCTTTTTTCTTTAAAACTTCTTCTATTGGGTTTGGCTGAATTGGGTTAGGGGGGAGACTGCCCACATCATAAAACCGTTAAACATGCCGGTTATCAACAGAATTGCGATAAATATGACTAATACCCCAAATAACTTGTAGCCTAGCCTAGAACCGCCTTCAACGCCCAAATAATGTTCGAAAAATTCTATCCTACCGAAGGTATTAAGAATACTTTCTGATTTTATCACAATTCCTACACCAATTGCAAGCCCTATCAGGCCAAATATAAATTGCATAATATTTTTACTTTACGTAATTTAATGGATTATACTTCACCCCATTGATAATGACCTCAAAATGGATGTGAGAACCGGTTGACCAACCAGTAGATCCCATCAAGCCAACAACCTGCCCCTTGTTAACATGGTCGCCTTTTTTCACTGAAAATTTGGATAAATGGGCATACCTGGTCTTTTTACCACCGCCATGATTAATCAAGATCTGATTACCGTAACCATTACCCCATCCGGCAACCTCAACCACGCCGGCATCAGCCGCATAAAGCGGTGTGCCGATCTTGTTGGCTACGTCGATTCCGAAATGCCTCCAGGAGAAATATTGAGTAATGCGATAGCCGACTGTCGGCCAATTCATTTTATTTCCAACGCGAGGAGCTGAGTCTGTAGGCTTCGGAGTATTTGAGGATGGCTTGATCAAATCTTTAATCAAAGATAGTCCTGAATAAGTCTTTGGCTTATTTTCTGCATAACTATCTTTTTTACCACCTGGGATCATTAACTTTTGGCCGATCTGCAACTGTCCGTTTGAACCTATGTCATTATAAGCCAGAATTTCTTCTTCTGAAACATCATATTTAGCAGCAATACTCTTCAAGCTTTCGCCCCTGGCGACCTTATAAGTTACACCGCTGATCGGCAAGAAACATCATATTTAGCAGCAATACTCTTCAAGCTTTCGCCCCTGGCGACCTTATAAGTTACACCGCTGATCGGCAAGATTGAAAGAGAATCACCGGGACGGATTACGCTGTATGCATTCAAATTGTTTTCCCACAAAATTGAATTTACCCCAATGCCAAATTTTTGCGCAATAGTACTGATCGTATCACCAGATTCAACAACATAAGTCACGGTTTCGCGCCTAATCTGTTCGGTCTTGTTTGAAGCCATACCTGGACGTACGGTGGCATAATTATCATCAAAATTATTTTCAATCACTTCCTCCTCTTCCTCAGGATTCATTTCGGCAATCGGCTGATAACGAGCGCTAGATAGATTATCTAGATAGCTTTGTTGTGTAGGAGAAATGGTTGCTTCTTGATCGAAAGTCTCTTCAATTAATTGGGCCTCTTCAACAGTGCCAAATTCACTTTCTATTAGAGTAGAAAGGATAGTTTTCCCTCCCACCTCATTCAAAGAAGCGGCTTTGCTGCTGCCGGATAAGTTTACAAAAACAAAAGCGACTGTAAATATCCCCACCATCACATAAACATATCTTTGGTCAAAA